>Ga0070709_10000268_pt1 | contig 33390 bp, 29 predicted proteins | sample LARL51metaG_FD_65449 | JGI IMG/M metagenome (GOLD analysis project Ga0070709, IMG submission 65449) | Corn, switchgrass and miscanthus rhizosphere microbial communities from Kellogg Biological Station, Michigan, USA - LAR L5-1 metaG | ecosystem: Host-associated > Plants > Roots > Rhizosphere ... | reverse complement strand
ACGATGCCGTCCGGGGTCAGGGCCGAGCAGCGGCCCCGCCACAGCTGCCAGCCCCGCGCCGAGTAAAAGGCGGCGGCCTCATCGGTCGCGCCGAGTCCGCCCAGGTCGTAGGCGCGGCTGATGACCCGCTCCAGCGCGGCCATCATGGTCGTGCCGTGCCCGCGGCCGCGCCGGTCCGCGCGCACCCCCACGCCCTCCACGTATCCGGCCCGCCAGGCCCGGCCGCCATGCAGCAGCCGCCGCTGGATCACCGAGCCGTGCCCGATCAGCTCGCTGCCCTCCCAGATGAGGGCGTGGATCCCGCCCAGCGAATGCTCCCAGTCCTCCTCGGTCATGTCGTCGAAAACGTCGTACAGGAGCGCCCGGCCCGCCTGCAGGACTTCGGGATCGAGGTCGGCGGTGTGGGCGGTCTGCAGCTCAGCCACCACCCCATCCTGCCGGCCCGTACCGTCGCGGGCGACTCGTTTTTGCGGGCGCCCGGCGGCCGCGACGGGAGAGGCGGGAGGGACCGTCAGGCGGAAATGGCGGCGCGCAGCGCACCGTCGGGCCGGGCGTGGAACACCGTGATCTGCTGACCGAAATCGCGCAGTACCGCGAGGTCGGCGGGATCGAGCTCAACCGCCTCGCTGACCACGGCGGCCGCCTCCAGGCTCGCCGCCCCGCTCGAGGCGGCCATCGCGACCGCGAGTTGCAGCGCGGTGAGCTGGAGCGACGGCAGGTCAACCGCCGCCGCCGCGTAGGTCCGGCCCGTCTCGTCCCGGACCGCCGCTCCCTCCGCTACTGCCACCCGGGCGCGAGCGGCCCGGGCCAGATTGATGATCTTGAGATCCTCTGGATCGAGGGACGCCGCCTCGGTCACCGGGGCCTACTTGCTGAAATCCGGGTGATCGATGTCCACCGCCGGCAGGTCCTGCACGTCCCGCTTGGTGATGCTGAGTTTGATGCCCTCCTCCTCGACGCTGCTGACCGCGCTGATGGGGATGGCCACTTCCTTGCGGCCCCACAGGTGGCCCTCCTGCAGGAGCACGTGGGTCACATGGTGACTGCGGGGGTCGATGACCAGGCCCTGCACCCTGCCGATGTTGCCATCGGTGGCGTGCACAGGGTCGTCGCGGTGGACCTCCACCTCGCCCAGCGGGACCATGTCGTAGGTAACCGTCTGCGATGTACCCCCGGCTAGGGCGTCAGCGGTGACGGTGTCCATGCCGCCGAGGCCGTAGTAGGGCCAGGACACCACCTGTTCGGGCCCGAAGGCCCCGTAGCCGTATGTTCCCGGCACGAACTGCGTGTCTTCGGCGGACTCGAGCTTCTCGAACTCGTCCAGGGTGCAGCGGAGCTGGATCCCGGTCCCGGTGGTGTCGACCAGTTCGAGAGGAACCAGCCGGCCGAGCCCCACCCGCTCTCGCGGCTCGACCACGAGATGGGTGACCGAACGCGCGACGGGGTCGACCACGACCCGGGTGACCGACCCGCACGGGCCATCGCTGCAGCTGACGTCGGACCCGATCACGAACGGCGTGGCTTCTGCCATGGCGCCCCTCCTCCTGCTGGGAGCCTGGTTGAGGACCCCGCGCTCACCCAAGCTCTTAGACCTTACCCGGCCCCGGCCGGCCCGCACCCGGCCCCCGCCGGCCTGCGCGCCATCAGCTCACAGCCCGCGGCCGGCCCGGCGATCAGGCCCGCTCACCGGGCGCCCCGCGGGTACCGGGGGGGTCCTGGGCCGCGCCGGCCCCCTCGCCCGGCAGCTGTCCGTTGGCTGATTCGGCCATCGCGGTCTGTTCGGGCGATTCGGTCTCTGCCTCCTCGCCGCGGGACCCGGAACGAGGCGGAGCCGGGTCGAGCCGCTCCACCAGGACAGTGCCGATCCGGTTACGCCGGCCGGCCAGGTTCTCGGCGGTCAGCCGCAGCCCCGCCACGGTGGCGGCGGATCCGGCGATCGGGACCCGGCCGAGCGCCTGGGCCAGCAGCCCGCCGACCGTCTCCACGTCCTCCGCGTCGATGGTGACGCCGAACTGGTCGGCCAGGTCGTCCACGGGCAGCCGGGACGTGACCCGGGCGATGTCCGGGCTGAGCCACTCCACCGTGGGCTGCTCCTGGTCGTACTCGTCCGCGATCTCGCCCACGATCTCCTCGAGGATGTCCTCGATCGTCGCCAGCCCGGCGGTGCCGCCGTACTCGTCGATCACGATGGCGACGTGGGACTGCCGCGTCTGCATCTCCCTGAGCAGCTCGTCGATGGGCTTGCTGTCCGGCACGTAGGTGGCGGGCCGCATGATCGACTCCACCTTCTCGACCGACTCGCCGTCGCGGTATTCGAGACCGCGGGCCACGATGTCCTTGAGATAGGCGATGCCGATCACGTCGTCCTCGTTCTCCCCCACGACCGGTATCCGGGAGAAGCCGCTGCGCAGCGCCAGCGACAGCGCCTGGCGCAGCGTCTTGTCCCGCTCGATGAACACCATGTCGGTTCGCGGGACCATGACCTCCCGCGCCAGCGTGTCGCCCAGCTCGAAGACCGAATGGATCATCTTGCGCTCGCCCGGCTGGATGACGCGGCGCCGCTCCAGGAGGTCTACCAACCCTCTCAGCTCGGCCTCGGATCCGAACTGGCTGTCCCGGCCCCGGCCGCCGGGTATGACGTTCGCCACCTTCGTCGCCAGCCAGGACAGCGGGCCCAGCAACCGGGACAGCGGCTCCAGCACCGCAGCGGCGGCCAGGGCCACCGGCTCGGTGTACCGGCGGCCGATGGCCCGGGGCACGACCCCGATCACCAGGTACCCCAGCACGATCATGACCGCCGCGGCGATCAGGAACGCCCGCCAGCCAGAGCCCAGCCAGTGCACCAGGGCTACGGTGAGCAGGACCGTGGCGGCGACCTCCGCGGTGATCCGCAGCAGCAGCAGCATGCTCAGGTAGCGGGGCCCTTCGGCCAGTACCGCCTCGGCCTGCGCGGTGCCGCGGCGCCCGCTCTTGGCTAGCTCCTGCGCTCCGATCCGGGCCGCGCGTCCCAGGGCCACCTCACCGGCCACGCACAAGCCGGCCAGGAATGTCAGCAGTATCGACGCCGCGACCAGCCATCCCATGGGTGATCTCACCCAGGCCCTTTCCGCCCTTCGGAGGTGCTTTCCCGCCCCTGGCTCGCGCGCCAGGAAGCGAGTAGCTGTTCTTGCAGGCTGAACATGGTGGCACGTTCGTCGGCATCGGCGTGGTCGTACCCGAGGAGATGGAGCAGGCCGTGCGTGCAGAGCAGCTCAAGCTCGTCTGCCACGCTGTGCTGCGCCTCCCGGGCCTGCTCGGCCGCCACCTGCGGGCAGAGCACGACGTCACCGAGCAGGGCCGGGCTGGGCTCCGGGCCGTCCGGGCCCTCTCGGCCGCCCCGGGATCCGCCGAGCTGTGGCGGAACGGGGGGCCTCAGCTCGTCCATGGGAAACGCCAGCACGTCCGCCGGCCCCGGCTCGCCCATCCAGCGCTCATGCAGGTCGGCCATGACTTTCTCGTCCACGAGCAGCACCGACAGCTCGGCCAGCGGGTGGATGTGCAGCTCACCGAGGACGTAGCGGGCCATGGCCGCGAGCCCCGCCTCGTCGACGTCGGTCCCCGATTCGTTGGCGATGTCCACGCTCACCGGTCAGCGCCCGCCCTTGCCGCCGCCGCGGGACCGGCCGCGCCCGTCGTGCCGGTCGTGCCGGTCCTGCTGGTCTTCGTACCGCTCGTACGCATCGACGATGTCGCCGACCAGCCGGTGCCGGACTACGTCGTGGCTGGTCAGCCGGGCGAAGTGGATGTCGCTGATGCCCTCCAGGATCTCCTGGACCTGGCGCAGCCCGCTCTGCTGGCCGTGCGGGAGGTCAACCTGGGTGATGTCACCGGTGACCACGACCCTGGACCCGAAGCCCAGCCGGGTCAAGAACATCTTCATCTGCTCGGCCGAGGTGTTCTGCGCCTCATCCAGGATGATGAACGAGTCATTCAACGTCCGTCCCCGCATGTACGCCAGGGGCGCGATCTCGATCGTCCCGGCGGCGGTCAGCCGCGGGATCGAGTCCGGGTCGATCATGTCGTGCAGCGCGTCATACAGCGGCCGCAGGTAGGGATCGATCTTCTCGAACAGAGTGCCGGGCAGGAACCCGAGCCGCTCCCCCGCCTCCACGGCCGGGCGGGTCAGGATGATCCGGTTGACCTCCTTGGCCTGCAGTGCCTTCACCGCCTTCGCCATGGCCAGGTAGGTCTTGCCGGTGCCCGCCGGGCCGATCGCGAACACGATCGTGTTGTTGTCGATGGCGTCCACGTAGCGCTTCTGGTTGAGCGTCTTGGGCCGGATGGTGCGCCCGCGCGCGGACAGGATGCCCACCGTCAGCACGTCGGCCGGGCGTACGCCCGACTTGTGCCGCAGCATGCCGAGGCTGCGCTCGATCAGGTCGGCGGACAGCTCCGCGCCGCTGTCGAGCAGCGCGATGAGCTCCTCGAAGAGCGCGGTGATCAGGGTGTTCTCGGCCGGCTCGCCGGTCACCGTGATCTCGTTGCCCCGCACGTGGATGTCGGCGCCGAAGGCCTGCTCGATCACGTGCAAGAGCTCATCGCCCGAACCCAGCAAGCTCACCATCGGGTATTCATCGGGAATCACGATCTTGACCTGGGAACGGCCATCAGCCCGTGGCTCGCTGCTACTGCCGCGGTGATCCGAGGAAGTTTCCGTCAATTGCTCCCCTTCGGGAGGGTCCGGGTCATCTGCGCCGGGGCGGCGATGTCTCGCAGCCGGCGGCCGGGCGCGATGCCCTGGCCGCGCCTGCGGGGCCAGGATCGCCCGCGTGGACTCACCCACCTGCCCACCATGGTATCTGCCGGTGCTTAGCCCGGCGGCCAGCCGAGCGCGCGGCCGCCGAGAACGTGCGCGTGCACGTGCCCCACCGTCTGCCCGGCCTGCGGCCCGGTATTGAACACGACCCGGTACCCGGACTCATCGATACCCTCGGCCTCCGCCACCTGGTGCGCCAGGCTGGCCAGCTCATCGAGCAACCCGTCGTCGGCCCGCGCGACCGCGGCCAGGTCGGGGTGGTGCCCCTTGGTGATCACCAGCACGTGGGTGGGCGCCTGCGGGTTGATGTCACGGAACGCGAGCGTGCGATCGCTCTCCATCACCTTGGTCGCCGGGATGAGCTCCGACGCGATCTGGCAGAAAAGGCAATCAGGCACAGAGGAGAGCTTAACGTGCGGCTCACGGCGGGCTATTGTTTTCCTGGCGTGCTCCCCGCCGCTCCGGCAACGCATACGCCCGCCAGGCGTATGGCGCACCGCAGTCAGGTGCATATCATCTGACGGCGGGCCTGGACCTAGGTTGGGGCGGGCGCAGTGGCGCGGTCTCTCCAGGGGTGGACAGTGGCTGCAGTGGGTTGGGGCCTGACGGGGTGCAGGGCTGTGGCGGGGGAACTTTTTGATGACTACCGGTGAACCGGACGCGGTATCTACGCGTCCAATGCACGTGATCGAGACCCTCGTTGTCTCAGAAGCTGCCCTGGGGTCGGTACCGGCTCAGTGGGACGCGGAGCGCGCGGTCACCAGCCTGTACGGCCAGCATTACCGCACCCTGGTGCGGCTGGCCGCCCTGCTCGTGCGCGACGTGGCCACCGCGGAAGAGGTGGTTCAGGAATCGTTCCTCGCCATGCATGGTTCGTGGCGCAGGCTGCGCGACACCGAGAAGGCACTGTCTTACCTGCGCCAGTCCGTGGTGAACAGGTCCCGGTCGGTGCTACGACACCGGGTGGTGGTAGACCGGAACGCCCCGGCGCCGCCGCCGGCGGCGCCTAGCGCTGAACAGGGGGCGATCACCGAGCTAGAGCGCTCGGCGGTGGTTTCCGCGCTGCGCAGGCTGCCCCTTCGGCAGCGCGAGGCGCTGGTGCTGCGCTACTACCTTGATCTTTCCGAAGCGCAGATCGCTTCCGCGATGGGAATCAGCCGGGGCGCGGTGAAGAGCCACACCGCGCGCGGCATGTCCTCGTTGCGAACCGTTCTGGAGATGGAGGTCTAGGGTGACCGTACGAGGCGCGTGCAGAGCAGGTCAGAGGTAGTACGGGGCCCAGGTCAGGGCACTGTGGAGCGGGAGTTATGACGGAACCGGACCGGACGTTCGAGGAGGAGATTCGCCGCGCGCTGTACGCGGCGGGTGATCTCATCGTTCCTGCCGGTGACGGCCTGAACAAGATCAGGGACCGCGCCGCCCGGCGGCCGCTCGCTTTCGGCTGGCTCCTCGCGTACGCCGCGCACCTGCCGCGTCGGCTGGTCCACGGCGGTCGGGTGGCGGCCAGCGAGGTCGCCGCCACCATGCACGGCTACTCAAGCCTGGGCCTGGTATTCGCTTCGGCGCGGCGCTGGCCGGCCCAGGCGCGGCACGTGCTGCGGACGCCGAGCGTATGGCTGCGGCCGGTGCTGGCCACCGCGACCGCCCTGATCCTCCTGATCGGGGTCATGTTCGCGATTCCCCGGCTGCGCCACCAGCTGTCGGCACAGCTGGCCAGCGCCCTGGGCAACTCCAACAACAATCAAGGTCCCGGAAACTCCCCTGGCGGGGTGCCCGGCAGCGTCCAGTCGAGCGGCGCAACCCAGCTGCGTCCCGGGGCCGCCACGCAGATGCCCGGCAAGCCGTGGTTGGCCACCATGCCGGCGAGCAGCACCCAGTGCCGGGGCCAAGGTTCCCACAGCAGCAGCGGGACCGGGACCGGGACCGGGACCGGGACCGGACGCCATGCCGGCGGGACAGGAACCATTTCCCCCTCCGAGGGGCCGGGACTAGGTCAGACGGTAGGAGCAGGGACGAACGGAGGGGTGGCCCACTCGATCAGCGCCATCCACCTGAACGTCGCGCCGCCCGGCGACATCGGACCGCTGCCAGTGGGTGTCACGTGCCCGCCCTCGGTCAAGCCGACCACGCGGTCTACGACACCGGTGGCGACGCCACCGCCCACCACGCCGTACTCGCCGCCGCCGACAAGCCCGCCGCCCACCAGCCCGCCGCCGACAAGCCCGCCGCCGACAAGCCCGCCGCCGACGAGCCCGCCGCCGACGAGCACGTCGCCGACGACGAGTACCTCCTCAGCGAACAGCCCTGCTTCCACCGGGCCGCCGACCGGGAGCGCGACGCCGGGGAGCTGAGCCGCTGCGAGCGGCCGGCGGAGGCCCGCGTCGCCGGTGCTGAGCCATCGCGGGCGGCCGGCCGAGATCCCGCGGTACTAGCGCGGTGGCACCGTGATTCCGCTGGCCGGGCGGCCGTCCGCCTTCCCGGCGCGGTCACCACCGGCCGCAGCTGCTGAGCAACACGGCAGCGGCGGCGGCGCCCGCGGTCGACGCACGAAGCACCGTCGGGCCCAGGCGCGCGGTGACGGCGCCCGCCGCCGCGAACGCGGCCGTCTCCGCCGGGCTCACCCCGCCTTCCGGCCCCACGATGAGGATGATCTCCCCGGCGGCGGGCACCGGCACGGAGCCCAGCCCGGTCCCGGCGCCGGGCTCCAGGACGATCGCGGCGGCGGCCGTCGCGGCCCGGGCCAGTACATCGGCGGTCTCGGCCGGCTCGGTGACATCGGGTATGCGAGCGCGGCGAGATTGCTTGGCCGCCTCGCGGGCGGTCGACCGCCAGCGGTCCAGCGCGCGCTGCGAGCGGCCGGCCGCGGGCCTCCAGACTGCTACGCACCGCTCGGCCGCCCAGGGCACGATCACGTCCACGCCCACCTCGGTCATCATCTCTACGGCCTGCTCGGCGCGATCGCCCTTGGGGATGGCCTGCACCACGCAGATCCGCGGCTGCGGCGGCGGATCCTGGTGCCGGCGCAGGACCGTCAGTTCCAGCAGGCCGGGACGGGCGGCGGCCACCACGCACTCGGCGGTCATGCCGTCGCCGTCGATCACATCCGTGCGCTCGCCCGGCCGCAGTCTGCGCACGGTGGCCGCGTGCCGTCCCTCCGGGCCGGACAGCACCACTGTGTCCCGCTGCAGGCTGGCATGATCGGCTATGAACACCGGCGGCCGGCCGGCCGGGTCGGCCATGGCTTAGGCCGTGTCCTGCCCGGCGGCCATCAGCGGCCGTTGAACGCGTCGCGCAGCCGGGAGAAGAGGCCCTGCTGCCCGGGGGCGAACCGGCCGGGGGGTGCTTCCTCGCCGCGCAGCTTGGCCAGCTCCCTGAGCAGGTTCTCCTGCTCCGCGTCCAGCTTGGTCGGCGTCTCCACCGTCACGTGGATGATCAGGTCGCCGCGGCCAGAGTCGTTCAGGTGCGCGGTGCCGAGCCCGTACAGCGGGATGACCTGCTCGGACTGGGTGCCGGGCCGGACGTCCACGTCCCGCGGGCCGTCCAGGCTCTGCACCGAAAGCGTGGCGCCGAGCGCTGCCGCCGCCATCGGTATGGTCACCGTGCAGTGCAGGTCGTCGCCCTGCCGCTCGAAGATCTCGTGCGGGCGCTGGATGATCTCCAGGAAGAGATCCCCCGCCGGGCCGCCGCCCGGGCCCACCTCGCCCTCTCCGGCCAGCTGGATGTGCGTGCCGCTTTCCACCCCGGCCGGGATCCGGACCTTGAGGGTACGCCGGGTCCTGACCCGGCCGTCGCCGTCGCACTCCGGGCAGGGCCTGCGGATCACCGTGCCGTGCCCGCCGCATTGCGGGCAGGGCCGCGAGGTCATGACCTGGCCGAGGAACGAGCGCGTCACCTGGCTGACCTCACCGCGCCCGCCGCACACGTCGCAGGTCTCCGGGTGTGTGCCGGGCGCAGTGCCCTCGCCCGAGCAGGTCGGGCACACGACCGCCGTGTCCACCGCGAGCTCGCGGGTGGTGCCGAACGCGCACTCGGTCAGGTCGAGCTCGAGCCGGACCGTGGCGTTGCGGCCGCGGCGCGACCGGCTGCGCGGACCGCGGGTGCTCGCGCCGGTGCCGAAGAAGGCGTCCATGATGTCGCTGAACGGGAAGTTGCCGGCTCCGAACCCGGGGCCGCCCGCACCGCCGGCCGCGGCGAACGGGTCCGCGCCCAGGTCGTACATCTGGCGCTTGTCCGGGTCGGACAGCACCTCGTAGGCCTGGGTGATCTCCTTGAACCGGTCTTGCGTCACCGGGTCGGGGTTGACGTCCGGGTGCAGCTCACGGGCCAGCCGCCGGTAGGCCTTCTTGATCTCGTCTGTGCTCGCGTCCCGGCGGACACCGAGCACGGCGTAATGGTCCCTCGCCACTAGGACTCCGCCAGAATATGACCCACGTAGCGTGCCACAGCGCGCACTGCTCCCATCGTTCCCGGGTAATCCATCCGTGTCGGGCCGAGCACCGCGAGCTTGGCCAGGACCTGGTCCCCCGCGCCGTATCCCGTGGACACGACAGAGGCACCGTGCAGCCCTTCGACCGCGTTCTCGGCGCCGATCTTGACTGTCAGCAGGGCCGTGTCGCCGGACTCGCCGAGCAGCCGCATCAGCACCACCTGCTCCTCGAGTGCCTCGAGGACGTCCTGCAGTCCCCTGGAGAAGTCGCTGGTCGCGAGGTTGGCGGCCCCGCCGAACACGATCTTCTCCTCGTGCCGCTCCACCAGGCTCTCCAGCAGCACGGACAGCACCGCGGCCGCGTTCGAGCGGTCGCCGGGTTCCAGCTGGCCCGGCAGGTCCACGACCATGCTGGCCGCGTCGGCCAGCGGCTGCCCGTCCATGCAGACGTTCAGCATCGCGCGCAGGTGCGCGATCGAGTCCTCGTCGATCTTGTCCGGCAGCTCCACGCCGCGCTGCTCGACCCGCCCGGTGTCGGTGATCAGGACGAGCAGCAGCCGGCCGGGCGCGAGCGGCACCAGCTCGACGTGCCGGACGGACGAACGTCGCAGCGAGGGATACTGGACCACCGCCACCTGACGGGTCAGCTGGGCCAGTAGCCGTACGGTCCGCGTGACCACGTCGTCGAGTTCGTAGGCGCCCGCCAGGAACGTCTCGATGGCCCGCCGTTCCGCCCCGGACAGCGGCTTCACGCTGGAGAGCCGGTCCACGAACAGCCGGTACCCCTTGTCGGTCGGGATCCGGCCCGCGCTGGTGTGCGGCTGCGTGATGTAGCCCAGCTCCTCGAGCACCGCCATGTCGTTGCGGATCGTGGCCGGTGACACGTCCAGGTTGTGCCGCTCTACCAGCGACTTCGACCCAACAGGCTCGGTGGTGGACACGTAGTCCTCGATAATGGCCCGCAGCACGGCGAGCTTGCGGTCGTCGAGCATGCGTCCACCTCCCGAGGCCTGGCACTCGTTTAACCCGAGTGCCAATTCTATGGCCGCCCCGGGGCCGGCGGGCACAGCCTGGAAGACATCTACCCGTCACTGGAGGACAGATGCGCCGAGATTACGGGCGCGATGTGCTGGCCGACGGCGCCCGGAAGCCCCGCCGCCCCGCCGCGCCCGAGGTCGAGGCCGAGCTCGGTCTGGTCGTGGAGACCGCGGACGGCTCGTTCTGCGGGGCCGTGGTCGGGTGCGAGAAGCTGGGCGTGACCCTCGAGGACCGCCACGGCAGGCAGCGGCTCTTCCCGCTGGACCGGGCGGCGTTCCTGCTGGAGGGAAGGCCGGTCACGCTGGTGCGCCCGGCGCCGGCCGCCCGCCCGCGCGGCCCGGCCAGGACCGCCTCGGGCTCGGTGGCGGCGCCGCAGGGCACGCCCACGCGGGTGGCACGCGCCAGCCGCATCTACGTCGAGGGCAGGCACGACGCGGAACTGGTCGAGCAGATCTGGGGCGACGACCTGCGTGATGTCGGCGTGGTAGTCGAGTACCTGGCGGGGATCGACCACCTGCCGGCGATCGTGGCCGGATTCGGGCCGGGCCCGGGACGACGGCTCGGCATCCTGGTCGACCACCTGATCACGGGGTCGAAGGAGAGCCGCATCGCCGCCGAGGTCTCCTCTGATCACGTGCTGATCACCGGGCATCCGTTCATCGACATCTGGCAGGCGGTCAAGCCGCCGGTGGTCGGCATCGCCGCCTGGCCGCAGGTGCCCAGGGGGGTGCCGTGGAAGGAAGGCGTGATCCGCGCGCTCGGCTGGCCGGAGGACACCGCCGCGGCCTGGCGGCGAATCCGGCGAGCGGCGCGCAGCTTCACCGATCTCGAGCCTGCCCTGCTGAGCAGCATGGAGCACCTGATCGACTTCGTGACCGACCCGGGCGGCGGTTAGACACGACCTGGCTCACTCGGTCAGGCCGCGGATGACGGCATCGGCGAGCAGCCGTCCGCCCGGGGTGAGCATAACCCGGCCGTCCGCCCACGCGGTCGCGTCGGCCAGGCCGTCGCCGACCGCCGACCGCGCGGCGGCCTGCCCGCCGTCCGACAGCAGGGCGGCCGGGCAGCCGCTGGCCAGCCTGGTGAGCAGCATGATCTGCTCGGTCCGGTGCTCGCGCTCGGTGAGCACCTCGCGTGCCTGCCCGGGGCTGGACCCCGCCGCCAGCCTGGCGGCGTAGCTGCGCGGGTGGCGGACGTTCCACCACCGGGTGCCGCCGACGTGGCTGTGCGCGCCGGGCCCGATCCCCCACCAGTCCCCGTCGGTCCAGTACAGCAGGTTGTGCCGGCACTGGGCCGCTTCATCCGCCGCCCAGTTGGAGATCTCATACCAGCGCAGCCCGGCCGCGGCCAGCATGGCGTCGACGGCCAGGTACTTGTCCGCCATCGCGTCGTCATCCGGCTCGGTCAGCTGCCCGCGCCGGATCTGCGCAGCCAGCCGGGTGCCGTCCTCGACGATAAGCGAGTAGGCGGAGATGTGCGAAGGTCCGGCCGCCACCGCGGCCTCGACCGAGCGACGCCAGTCCGCGTAGGACTCCCCCGGTGCGCCGTAGATCAGATCCAGGCTGACCTGCCCGAACCCCGCCGCTCTGGCCCACGCGGCGCAGCGTGCCGCCCGCTCGGGCGTGTGCACCCGGTCCAGGGTGGCCAGGACGTGCGGTACCGCGCTCTGCATCCCGAACGAGATCCGGGTGAAGCCGGCCTGTCGCAGCTCAGCAAGCGACCGCTCGTCCACCGACTCCGGGTTGGCCTCCGTGGTCACCTCCGCGTCTGGAGCCAGCCCGAACTCGCCGTCGATCGCGCGCAGGATGGCGGCCAGCTGGGCCGGCGCGAGCAGGGTCGGCGTGCCGCCGCCGAAGAACACGGTCTGCACCGGCAGCCCGGCCTCGCCGAGTACGCGCCTGGCCAGCTGGATCTCGGTGATGGCCAGCCCTGCGTACGCGCCGCGCCCCCCGCCGCCCGGCTCGTCCGCGGTATAGGTGTTGAAGTCGCAGTAGCCGCAGCGGGTGGTACAAAACGGCACGTGAACGTAGATACCGAACGGACGCGCGCCGATCTTGGCGGCCGCCCCGGCGGGCAGCGCGCCGTCGGCCGGCACGCGCTCACCGCCCGCGGGCAGCCCCGGCACCGCGCCTCCTTATCCGGACGTCGGCGCCGCCGGGCGCGACGGCCGCTCGATCGGGTCGCAGCCTCGCAGCGCCCCGGGCCGCAGCACGGCCGATGTCGGCGGAGTTGACCCGTGCTGTCGCCATGCCTGGCACGCTAACCGGCCGGCCGGCCGCGGTCGAATTCTTTGCCCGCTTCGGAACTGCCGAGGCGCAGGCCACGGCGCTTCCGGGTTAAGCTGAAGTGATCCCTCAATCCGGGAGGCGTCTATGACGGCAGGGCGGGGTTACTGGATGCCTGCGGGCTCCGGACGCTGGGTGCCCAGCGGCGATTATGCGCGGCTGCGGGTGGCCGACGTCGACCGGGAGCGGACTGCGGACGTGCTGCGCGGCGCCTATGTCGAGGGTCGCCTCACCCAGGACGAACTGGACGCACGCCTGGGGCAGGCCTTCGCGGCGCGGACTTACGCTGACCTGGCCGCGCTGACCGCCGATCTGCCTGCGGCGCACCGTCCGTGGCCGGGGCCGGTCCAGACCATGCCCGGGTATCAGCCCGCGTCCCGGCGCCCGCCCGCCGGCTCGGAAATCACGAACGGCCTGGCGGTCGCCTCGCTCGTCTGTGGCCTGATGGAGGTGTTCACGCTCGGAATCACCGCGATCCCGGCGGTCATCCTCGGCCACGTTGCCCGCGGGCAGATCCGGCGGAACGGGGAGCGGGGCGACGCGATGGCGACTACCGGCCTGGTCCTCGGGTGGCTGGGTATCGCGTTCTTCGTGCTGATCGTGGTGGGGGTCGCGGCCATGGCCGTCACCGGGAATCATCCGGTGATCACCCATACGATCCCGCAAATCCCGCAAGTCCCCAACGCTCCGCAGCCTTAGACCCTAGCGGCGCTTCTCCGAGGTGGACAGCGCCGCGATGAACGCCTCCTGGGGCACCTCGACCCGGCCGATCGTCTTCATCCGGCGCTTGCCCTCCTTCTGCCGCTCCAGCAGCTTGCGCTTGCGGGTGATGTCACCGCCGTAGCACTTGGCCAGCACGTCCTTGCGCAGCGCCCTGATGTTCTCCCTGGCAATGATCCGGGACCCGACGGCGGCCTGGATGGGCACCTCGAACTGCTGGCGCGGGATCAGCTCCCGCAGCCTGGCCGTCATCGACACGCCGTAGTCGCGCGCCTCATCGGCGTGCACGATCTGGCTGAACGCGTCCACCGGCTCGCCCTGCAGCAAGATGTCCACCTTGACCAGGTCAGCCTCCTGCTCGCCGGCGGGCTCGTAGTCCAGCGAGGCGTAACCACGGGTGCGCGACTTGAGCTGGTCGAAGAAGTCGAAGATGATCTCGGCGAGCGGCATCGTGTAGCGGACCTCGACCCGGTCGGCCGACAAGTAGTCCATGCCGATGAGCATGCCGCGCCTGGCCTGGCACAATTCCATGATCGTGCCGATGTACTCACTCGGCGCGAGCACCGTGGCCCGCACCACCGGTTCGTAGACGTGCGCTATCTTCACGCCCGGCTGGCCGGATCCCCCCGAACTGCTGGGGAACTCACTCGGGTTGGTCACCGTGATCTCCTGGCCGGCTTCGGTGATCACGCGATAGACCACGTTCGGCGAGGTCGAGATCAGCGACAGGTCGAACTCGCGCTCCAGCCGCTCCCTGACTATCTCCATATGCAGCAGGCCGAGGAACCCGCAGCGGAAGCCGAAGCCGAGCGCCAGTGAGGTCTCCGGCTCGTAGACCAGCGCCGCGTCGTTCAGCTGCAGCTTGTCCAGCGCGTCGCGGAAGTCGGAGTAGTCGTCGCCGTCGACCGGGTACAGGCCGGAGAACACCATAGGCCGCGGGTTCGCGTAGCCGGGCAGCGGCTCGGCGGCCGGGCGGGCCGCGCTGGTCACCGTGTCGCCGACTCGCGCCTGCCTGACGTTCTTGACCCCGGTGATCAGGTAGCCGACCTCGCCGGCGCCCAGCCCGTCGGTGGGCGTCGGCTCCGGCGAGATCACCCCGACCTCGAGCGTGTCATGGGCCGCGCCGGTGGACATCATCAGGCTCTTCTCCCGGTGAGACAGCTGCCCGTCCACCACCCGGACGTAGGTGACGACCCCGCGGTAGGTGTCGTACACCGAATCGAAGATCAGCGCGCGGGCCGGCGCCTCCGGATCGCCCTGCGGCGGCGGCACCTGGGTGACGATCGCGTTGAGCAGCTCGGGCACGCCCTCCCCGGTCTTGGCCGAAACCCGGAGCACGTCAGACGGCGAGCAGCCGATGATGTGCGCGAGCTCCTCGGCGTACTTGTCCGGCTGCGCGGCCGGCAGGTCGATCTTGTTCAGCACCGGGATGATCTGCAGATCGTCGCCGAGCGCGAGATAGAGGTTGGCCAGCGTCTGCGCCTCGATCCCCTGCGCCGCATCCACCAGCAGGACCGCCCCCTCGCACGCCGCCAGCGACCTGGACACCTCGTAGGAGAAGTCGACGTGGCCGGGAGTGTCGATCAGGTTCAGTACGTGCCGGGTGCCGCCGGGCCCGGTCCACGGCAGCCGGACGGCCTGGCTCTTGATCGTGATGCCGCGCTCGCGCTCGATGTCCATCCGGTCCAGGTACTGGGCGCGCATCTGCCGCTCGCCGACCACGCCGGTGAGCTGGAGCATCCGGTCGGCGAGCGTGGACTTGCCGTGATCGATGTGCGCGATGATGCAGAAGTTGCGGATCACCGCGGGATCGGTGCGGGCAAGGTCAGGCATGGGTGACATGGTCGCATGTGCGGCAGGGCCGGCGCGGCCTGGGCTTCGCCTGCCGCCGGGCAGCCCGGGCCCCGGGGCCCTGGTTTGAGCCTGCGCCGCTACCTCGGATATCCTTCACAGTCGCAGCCCTGGGAACGTCGGAGGCGTACCCTTCGAGGGCACGTCGATGCCGGCCTGGCCGGCCCCAAGAAATCTCGAGCGAGGCTTTCGCGTGGCGAACATTAAGTCCCAGATCAAGCGCAACAGGCAGAACGAGAAGGCGAGACTCCGCAACAAAGCGGTCAAGTCCTCGCTGAAGACGTCTATCCGGAAGTTCCGTGAGGCCGCCGACTCCGGCGACATGGAGGAGACCGGAGCGGCGCTGCGCGCGGCCTGCCGGCAGCTGGACAAGGCCGCAAGCAAGGGCGTCATCCACAAGCGCCAGGCCGCGAACCGCAAGTCGGCGATCGCCAAGACCTACGTCTCGCTGAGTAGCAACTGACCGCCGCCCGCTGACGGCCGGGCAGGTTCCCGCGGCCCACCGGGATCCGGCGCTGGCCCTGCAGTCCACGTTCAGCCCCCGCTCTGGCAGGCCACGATGGCGCAGACGGCGCGCTCCAGTGCGTACCCTGCGCTGGCCCCTTCGCCCTTGACCTGGGCATCAGTCTCGGCCACCGCCTGGAGCGCGCGGGCCACCCCGTCCGGGGACCAGCCGTTCAGCTGCCGCCGGACCCGGTCGATCTTCCACGGTGGCAGGCCGAGTTCTCCGGCCAGCGCCGCGCTGCTCTTGCCGCGGGGTACGGCCCCGACTTTGCCCAGGGCGCGGACCCCCTGCGCAAGCGCACTGCTGATCAGTACCGGCGACACCCCGGTGGCCAGCGCCCAGCGGAGCTGCTCGAGCGCGTCGCCGAGACGGCCCTCGACCGCACGATCCGCCACGCTGAACCCGCTGGCCTCCGCCCGGCCGCGGTAGTACCTGGCCACGGCCGCCCGGTCAATGGTGCCCGGGACGTCCTCGGCCAGCTGAGCGCACGCGGCGGCCAGTTCGCTGAGATCGGTGCCCACGGCGTCGATCAGCGCCCGCACGCCGCCCTGGTCCGCCTTCCGGCCCAGCCCGCGGAACTCGGCCCGGACGAAGTCCGTCCGCTCGTCGGCCCTGGAGATCCTGGGGCACCGGATCACTGTGGCGCCGCTGCCGGTCAGGGCGGTCAGCAGCGCCTTGCCCTTAGCCCCCCCGGCGTGAGTGAGCACCACCAGCGTGTCGGGAGCGGGAGACGCCGCATAGCGCTCGAGTTCGGCCGCGACATCCTTGCCCGCGTCTTGGATGCCGCGGACGACCACGGCCCGCACCCCGCCGAACAGCGATGGCGAGACCAGGGCCGCGAGCTCGCCGGGTGCCAGGCTCGCCGCGGGTACGTCGCGCACATCGGCGGCTCCGCCGGAACCCTGGGCAGGCGGCGCCGTCTCGTCCGCCGTGGCCTCGGCGACCAGGCTGGCAACCGAACGCTCGACGAGCAGCTCCTCCTCCCCCACGACGAGGCAGACGCCCGCCCGGCCGGGCCCGGGAGCAGATGACGAGTCCACCGGGCCAGCCTAGGTGCCCCGCCAGCCGGGACAGAACATCCGGTCGAAATCCCCAACCAAATCAGGCTCTGGAGCGTCCTCGAGTGCAGGACCACGCGGCCCGGGAGGCTGATGCGCCATGGTGAGCTCACGCCGGCTCGCTCGGGGATTCGGCGGGAGGGACGGCGGTTATATCGGGACGACGGGGAAGTGGTCGACGTGGCTCGGCTGTCACGTCAGCCCGCTTGCCTGGTCGTCAGCGAACAGCGAGGAGGCCAATGCCAACTTCGCCAATCACCTGGGGATACGTACGCCTCATGTGGCAGTGGTCGGGCGGCGGCGGAACATTCAACGGCCACGGTGACTTCGACCAGATCGACGCCCACCTGACCCCCTAAGCCCCGGGTCGCCGTGCTGTCCAGGCCTGGAAGTAGAGAGCCAAGGACACGGGACAGCACGGCGACCCGGTCCTGGCGGGCGAGGCGAAACCCGGGCAGCGCGCGGCGAGAACGGCGAGTCGGCACCATCGGAACACGGTTGCTGCGACGGTGCGGGGTCAGGGCACGACGGGCTCTGCGCCGCGCCAGATCCGCAGCGGCTTGAGGCCGTAGGACCAGGCGAAGGCGCCCTCGTGGTCGGCGTCCCAGAGCACCATGTCCGCGAACCTGCCGCGGACCAGCGCCCCCCGGTCCGGAGCGCGCAGCGCGTGCGCGCCGCCAATCGTGGCAGCGCGGAGCGCCTCGGTGACGCTCAGCCCGAACTGGGCGATGGCCAGCGCTATGACCAGCGGCATCGAGGTAATCCCGGTACCACCGGGCGTGTGATCGCTGCCCAGCGCGACGGCTACCCCCTTGTCCAGTAGGGCCCGGACCGGCGGGCGCCGGTCCAGCTGCATGGCCGCGCTCGGGCAGACCACGGCCGCCACGCCGGCCTGGGCCAGCGCGGCCACGTCGTCGCAGTCGGCCTCGTGCAGCATGTCGGCCGATGCGCAGCCGAGCTCGGCGGCGAGCCTGGCCGCGCCGGTGCGGGAGTCGCCGCAGGCGTGCAGCCGGGGCAGCAGGCCGGCCGCGCGGCCCGCGCCGAGAATCCAGCGGGCCTCGTGCTCGCTGAACCGGCCCTCTTCGCAGTACACGTCCACGCTGTCCGCGCCCGCCGCGGAGGCGTCGGCACACCACGAGCCCACCGCGTCGACGTAGTCGTGGCGGCGGCCGAAGTACTCCGGCGGTAGCCAGTGCGCGGCCATGAACGTTACGTGGATGCGCGGTACGGCCACCTCGCTCTCCAGCGAACGCAGCAGCCGGACATCGGCGAGCTCGCCGTCGCGGGTCAGGTGGTAGCCGGTCTTCGCCTCGATCGTGGTGGTCCCGGACAGCAGCCAGTCGCGCAGCCTTTCCCGGACGCCGTTGCACAGCGTCCACGGGTCGGTTCCCCTGGTCACTGTGACCGTCGAGGCGATGCCGCCGCCGGCCGCCGCGATCTCGGCCGGCGATGAGCCTCCGGACCGCATCGACAGCTCGGCCCAGCGGTTACCCGCATAGACCGGATGCGTGTGTGCGTCGATCAGTCCGGGCGTGACCAGGCCACCGCCCAGGTTTTCCACGTGGTCCACGTCGACGATGTCATCGATGACGCCGGGAACGCTCTCCGGCAGCTCAGCCGCCGGCCCCACCCAGGTGAGCCGCTCGTCCTGGGTGAGGATGGCGGCGTTGCTCATGATCTCGGAACCGGTCCACAGCCGGCCGATGTTCGTGAGCAGGCGTACGGTCACCGCGGTGCCGTGCCTGGCGAGCGGAAGCGGACGCCGGCGGCCCCAAGCCTCATGAGATCACCTGCCGTGGATCGTGCCTGCGGGCGGGCACCAGCGGGCATCCAGTGAAGTGAATCGTACACGCGGCGCGCATGGTGGCGTTGGGTAGTTGCACACGTCACCATATCGGTTCAGCCACGGTAATCCAGCGCGCGCAGCCTGTACAGACCGAATGCGCGGAATGGGGGCCCAAATTCTTTTTTATAGTGCCGTGACCAGCGCCGCGACCGGCCACTATCTGGACGTGACGCTGGGTGACCTTATGCAATCGTTAGCAGCCGAAACTTGCCTGGCAGAATCCGAAAAAGTTACGGAAAGAAATCGTACATTCGCCCCGATCTAGGTCATTAGAGGCGGATGAATCTGTGTACTAGTCCAGCCACTGCCCGTTCGGTATCGGCTTAAATTCCACCGCCATCACTCTGCGTAATACCGTCCGCCGCCCGGCCTACGCGCTCGAACTCCGCGGCGAGCGACAACGGCACCCGGGCCTGAACGAGGGTCCCGTCCGCACCGTGGCGCAGCTCGATCACCTCGCCCTCCTCGTGAGCGCGGGCGAGCAGGTCGCCGCGCTCGTAGGGCACGACCGTGCACACCTGGGTGTTGTGCCGGGGCAGGGCGGCTTCCACCGCCGCGAGCAGCTCGTCGATGCCCGCGCCCGTCTGCGCAGAGACCACTATGCAGTCGCGCTCGCGCTGCGTGACCGCCTCGACCGAGACCGGGTCGGCCGCGTCCGACTTGTTGATCACGACGAGCTCCGCGACGTCGCCGGCGCCGATCTCCCTCAGCACCTCGCGCACCGCGGCCAGCTGCGCCAGCGGATCCGGGTCCGAGCCGTCCACCACGTGCAGGATCAGGTCGGCCTGCGCCACCTCCTCGAGCGTGGCGCGGAAGGCCTCCACGAGCTGGTGCGGCAGGTGCCGGACGAAACCCACCGTGTCGGTCAGGGTGAACAGCCGGCCCGAGGGGGTCCGGGCCCGCCGCACGGCCGAGTCCAGGGTGGCGAACAGTGAGTCGGCTACCAGGACGCCCGATCCGGTCACCCGGTTGAGCAGGCTGGACTTGCCGGCGTTCGTGTAGCCCGCGATCGCCACCGAAGGCACCTCGCGGCGCCGCCGCTGGCCGCGCTGCACCTCGCGCCCGGTGGACATGCCGGCCAGCTCCCGGCGAAGCTTGGCCGTGCGGGTCCGGATCCGCCGCCGGTCGGTCTCGATCTTCGTCTCGCCGGGGCCGCGCGTCCCGATGCCGCCGCCGGCCGCCACCCGGCCGCCGGCCTGGCGGGACAGCGACTCGCCCCAGCCACGGAGCCTGGGCAGCAGGTACTCCAGCTGCGCGAGCTCGACCTGCGCCTTGCCTTCCTTGCTCCGGGCGTGCTGGGCGAAGATGTCCAGGATCAGGGCCGTGCGGTCGATCACCTTCACCCGTACGACGCCTTCCAGCCGGCGTAGCTGGCTGGGGCTGAGCTCTCCGTCGCAGATCACGGTGTCGGCTCCCGCCTCGGTCACGATCTCCGCGAGCTCGGCCGCCTTGCCGGCGCCGACGTAAGTGGCAGGATCCGGCTTGCCGCGACGCTGGATGAGGCCATCCAGTACCTGCGACCCCGCGGTCTCGGCCAGCCGGGAGAGTTCGCGCAGCGAGTTCTCCGCGTTGACCAGCGTGCCCTCGGTCCACACCCCGATGAGAACGACCCGCTCAAGGCGCAGTTCCCGGTACTCGACCTCGCTGATGTCCTGAAGCTCGGTGGACATCCCGGCCACCCGGCGGAGCGCCGCCCGGTCCTCCAGGTCCAGCTCACCAGGCTCGGGATCGGGCGAGGTAGCTAGCGGGGCGGCTGTCTCGTCAGCCAGGCTGCGCAATGGTGAAGTCATCGTCCTCCCAGTCCGGGAACCTCGCCAGGCCGGGAACCGGCCGGCGCTTTCGCCCCGATCGTCCCACGGTCCTGACGTCCTTACACCTGATTAACAAGCCGGCGGCGCCGTATGTGCCCGCGTGTCAGGCGCTCGCCGGGAGCGCCCGCACCCGGGACTGGCGATCAGCTCGCGCGGCGTCCAGCGCGGCCCTGATCGCGGCGGCCACCTGGGCGGGCTCGGTCCTGATCTGCTTAGGCGTGAAATGCAGCACCAGGATGCCATGCGAGGTCAGCCGGGCGTGACGCCGCAGCGTCCGCTCCCAGTCCCCGGGCGACAGGTGCCACTCCCGCGAGTCAACCTCGGCCGCGACCGCGGCCTCCGGCCACCACGCATCGGCCACCGCTATTACCGCCTTGCCCACGTACAGCCGCGCGTTGAACATCGGCATCGGCAGCCCCGCGCGCTTGACCAGGTCACGAAAGTCAGCCTCGGCCGAGGACCGGATCCCGTCGGCTACCTCCGTCAGGACCTGGCGGAGGTACGCCGACCCGGTCACCGGGCCCCGGCGCAGCTCGTCGGCCAGCTCGGCGACCCGGCACCAGCGGCGCTGTACGGAATCGGCGACCACCGCGCGTACCTCGCCGAGGTTCTTCAGCGTGCGCGCGGCATCCGCCACTGCCCGTGCGGCCATGGCGAACCCGATCTGCCCGGTGATACATGCCTGCTCCGGCATCCGGGTCGTCCGGAGCACCCGCACGAAGCCCGTGCTCTGCCGCCGCCGCGCCGCCGGCACCAGCACGTCCACCGCCTCAACGCGCGGAGCCCTGATCCCGAGCCGCCGTAAAGCCGCAGCCGCAGTAAGGATGCTGCCGGGCCCGGCGTATAGCAGCCCGGCCATGTCCCGCTGGTCGGTGGTCGGAGTGCCGGTGACTGCCAGGTACACCCCCGGCAGCAGCCGTTGCCAGGGACCGCCACAGCGGATGCGGTACCTGAGAGCCCTGTCGGTCATGCCGCAATCCACGGTCTGACGACGGGTTACGACATCGTGCTGCTTGCGGAGCATCTCGGCAAGCAATCTGTGATCGAAATCAGGTCTTCGCGTCATGAGCGCAGCGTGGCAGCCCATGCCGACAATTCGCCGGCCGCGCCGGCCAGCAGACGCGGTCGATGTGCCATCACCGACATTCCCAGGGAGGCAATGTGCCATCGACACCCTCGGGGGCTGCGCGGACGGCGGGGGTTGCCCGCGGCTTACGGGATCTGGGCCGGGTTCCTAGGATGGGGGCACGACTCGGGAGGTGCATAGGGTGACGGACATCGATGGCGTGCAGATCACCGGCCAGGTGGGCCCTGGGTACGAGGAGATCCTGACCGGTGAGGCGCTGCGCCTTGTCGCCGCCCTGCACCGGGAACTGGGGCCGCGCCGGGCCGAGTTGCTGGACGCCCGGCACCAGCGGCAGCGCGCGCTGGCCGAGGGCGGGACGCTCGACTTCCTCGCGGAGACCGGGAGCATCCGCGACGACCGCTCCTGGCGGGTCGCGCCACCCGCCCCGGGCCTGGTCGACCGGCGGGTGGAGATCACCGGGCCGACCGACAAGAAGATGACGATCAACGCGCTCAACTCCGGGGCCAAGGTGTGGCTGGCCGACTTCGAGGACGCCAACACGCCGCTGTGGGACAACATGATCGGCGGGCAGCTCAACCTCAGGGACGCGCTGGACCGCAAGATCGACTTCACCAGCGACGAGGGCAAGCGGTACGCGCTGCGGCCGGACGAGGAACTCGCCACGATCGTGGTCCGGCCGCGCGGCTGGCACCTAGACGAGAAGCACATCACCGTAGACGGTCGGCGCGCGTCCGGCAGCCTCACCGACTTCGCCCTGTACATGACCACGTCGGCCCGAAGGCAGCTCGACAAGGGCAAGGGACCCTACTTCTACCTGGCCAAGACCGAGCACTACCTCGAGGCCCGGATGTGGAACGACGCGTTCACCATCGCCCAGGACACGCTGGGCATCCCGCAGGGCACGATCAGGGCGACCGTGCTCATCGAGACCATCCCGGCCGCATTCCAGATGGAGGAGATCCTCTACGAGCTCAGGGAGCACTCAGCGGGCCTGAACGCCGGCCGCTGGGACTACCTGTTCAGCGTGATCAAGAACTTCCGGAGCCGCGGGCGGGATTTCGTGCTGCCCGATCGCAATTCGGTCGCGATGACCGCCCCGTTCATGCGCGCCTACACCGAGCTGCTGGTGAAGACCTGCCACGGCCGGGGCGCGCACGCGATCGGCGGCATGGCCGCGTTCATCCCGAGCAGGCGCGACGCCGAGGTCAACCAGGTCGCGATGGAGAAGGTGCGCCAGGACAAGACCCGCGAGTCGGGCGACGGGTTCGACGGCTCCTGGGTGGCCCACCCGGACCTCGTGCCGCTGTGCCGTGAGGTGTTCGACGGCGTGCTCGGTGACCGGCCGAACCAGCTGGACAAGCTGCGCGACGATGTGAACGTCACCGCCGAGGACCTGCTCGCGGTGTCCAAGACCCCGGGCGAGATCACCGAGGCCGGGCTCAGGAACGACATCAGCGTGGGCCTGCAGTACCTGGCCAGCTGGCTGAACGGGTCCGGCGCGGTCGCGATCTTCAACCTCATGGAGGACGCGGCTACCGCGGAGATCGCGCGGTCCCAGGTCTGGCAGTGGCTGCACAACGACATCACGCTGGACGACACCGGCGAGAAGGTGACCCAGGACCTGGTCGCGCGGATCATCGACGAGGAGCTGGCCAAGGTGCGCGAGCAGGGCGGCGAAGAGTTCCGGACCGCCCGCTACGCGGACGCGGTCGCGCTGTTCAAGGAGGTCGCGCTGGCCGACGACTACTCCGAGTTCCTCACCCTGCCTGCCTACGAGCGCATGCCCTGACCCACGCTCCGCACCGATGACGGCCGGCCGGGCGGCCAGGACCGGCCGGACCGCCGCCGCCGTGCGGGAGGAGTTGCGATGATCGACACGCTGGTCCCGGCGATGACCGAAGTCTGCGGCGCGGATTACGTGATCACCGACCCGGCCGAACTGCGGACCTACGAGTGCGACGGGCTCACCTCCCATCGCAGCGTCCCCGGCCTGGTGGTGCTGCCGGAGACCGCCGAGCAGGTGGCCGGAGTGGTGCGCGCGTGCGCCGCTGCCGCGGTCCCGTTCGTCGCCCGCGGGTCGGGCACGGGCCTGTCCGGCGGGGCGCTGGCGCCGGTGGACGGCGTGTTGATCGTGACGTCCCGGATGCGCAAGATCCTCGAGATCGATCCGCACAGCCGCCGCGCGGTGGTCGAGCCCGGAGTGACCAACCTAGCGGTGAGCAAGGCCGCGGAGCCGTTCGGGTATTTCTACGCCCCGGATCCCTCCAGCCAGGTCATCTGCTCGATCGGCGGGAACGTGGCCGAGAATTCGGGCGGCGCGCACTGCCTGAAGCACGGCTTCACGGTGAACCACGTGACCGGGCTGGAGGTGGTGACCCCGACCGGCGAGATCGTCTGGCTCGGCGACGGTACCGGGGCCGCCCCCGGCTACGACCTGCTGGGCGCGTTCACCGGGTCCGAAGGAACGATGGGCATCGTCACCAAGATCATCGTCCGGCTGACCAGGATCCCCGCCGCGGTGACGACGCTGCTCGCCGGGTTCGGGACGACCGGTGAGGGAGGCGCCGCGGTCTCCGCGATCATCGCGGCCGGCATCGTGCCCGCCGCGATCGAGATGATGGACGCGCTGTCCATCGAGGCGGCCGAGGCCGCGGTGCACTGCAACTATCCCGCGGGCGCGGGCGCGGTGCTGATCGTCGAGCTGGACGGCCCGGCGGCCGACGTCGAGGCCGAGACCGCGGCGGTCAGGGCCCTCTGCGAGAAGGCGGGGGCCACCGAGATCCGGGCCGCGGCCGACCCGGCGGAGCGCGCCGTCATCTGGGCCGGCCGCAAGTCCGCGTTCGCGGCCGTCGGCCGGATCGCCGCTGCCTACATCGTGCAGGACGGCGTGGTGCCGCGCACCGCGTTGCAGGACGTGCTGGACCGGATCGCGGCGCTGTCCGCCGAGGCCGGGATCCGGGTGGCGAACGTGTTCCACGCCGGCGACGGGAACCTGCACCCGCTGGTGCTGCTCGACGAGGACACCGATCCTGAAGCCGCCGAGGAGCTGTCCGGCGCGATCCTCGACCTGTGCATCGAGCACGGCGGGTCGATCACCGGGGAACACGGCGTGGGCGTGGACAAGTCGAGGTACATGCCGAGGATGTTCAGCCCCGAGGACCTGGACACCATGCAGATGGTGCGCTGCGCGTTCGACCCGCGCGGACTGTGCAACCCGGGCAAGATCTACCCCACGCCGCGGCTGTGCGGCGAGCGGCCTGGCATCAAGCGAGAGCCGCATCCCCTGGTCGCCTCCGGGCAGGCGGACCTGCTGTGACGAGCCAGCGTGCCACCGGCGGCCAGACCGGCCGGGCCGCTCAGACCGGCCCGACTGGCCGCAGCAGTCTGACCGGCCCGACTGGCCAGAGCGATCAGGCCGGCCAAAGCGGTCAGGCTGGCCAGACCAGTCAGGCCGGCCAGGCCAATCAGGCTGGCGCGACCGGGCCGCCCGGACCGGCCCCGGATGCCGCGCAGGCCGCGCTCGCCGCGGCGTGCGCCGACCTGCGCCGGGCGGGCCCGGCGGACGCGATCGCGAGCGTGCTGCCGTCCTGGGTCGCCGCCCCGGCCACCATCGCCGAGGCCGCGGCGACCATGCGGGCCGCGGCCGGACTCGGCCTCACGGTCGTGCCGCGCGGCACCGGATCCCGGCTGGCCTGGGGACTGCCTCCGCGCAGCTGCGACCTGGTCATCGACACCGGCAGGCTCGACCAGGTGCTGGAGCACGCCTCCGGAGACTGGATCGCGCGGCTGCAGGCCGGCGTGCGGATGGACCGGCTGGCCGAGGTGCTCGGCCGAGCCGGCCAGCAGCTGTCCCTCGACGCGCCGGTGCCGGCCGGCGGTGCGGCGGGCACGGTCGGCGGGGTGCTGGCCACCGGGATGGCCGGCCCGCGGCGGCTGCGCTACGGCACGCCGCGCGACCTGGTCATCGGCATCACGGTGGTGCGCGCGGACGGCCAGCTGGCCCGCTCCGGCGGCAAGGTGGTCAAGAACGTGGCCGGCTATGACCTGGGCAAGCTGTTCGCCGGGTCGTTCGGGACCCTGGGCCTGATCGTCGAGGCCACGTTCCGGCTGCACCCGCGCCCGGCCGCGACGGCGTACGTCACGCTCGAGTGCGGCAGCACGGGCGAGGCGGCGGACGCGGTGGGCGCCGCGGTCGAGTCCCAGCTGCAGGCGTCGGCGGTGGAGATCGACCGGCCGGGCCTCGGCGCTCCGGTCCGGGTGAGCGTGCTGCTGGAGGGCAACCCGGCCGGCGTGCCGGAGCGGGTGACCGGGATGCGCGAGCTGCTGGGCGGCGGCGCTGCGGCGGCCGGGCAGCCGCCGGCCTGGTGGGGTCGCGGCGCCGCGGCGGCAGGCGACGGCACACTGATCAGGATTGCGTTCTGGTCCGGCGGGCTGCGCGATGTCCTGGACGGCCTGGACGCGGTGGCCGCGGCCGCGGGGGTGGACCCGGCCATCGGCGGCTCGCCGGGCGCAGGAGTGCTGTACGCAGCCGTGGACAGCCTGACCGAGGCCGAGGCGGTGGCGAGGTTCGTGGCCATGCTGCGGGCCGACGTGGAGCGGGCGCCGGGCGCGGGCTACCCCCCGGCTCGCGGCAGCGTGGTCGTGCTCAACGCCTCGCCGCCGGTCCGCGCCGCGGTCGACGTGTGGGGCCCGGTCCCGGGCGCGGCGCTGATGCGCTCGGTGAAGGACCAGTTCGATCCCGGCCACCGGATGGCGCCGGGCCGGTTCGCGGGAGGGATCTGATGAGCGTTCACGACCGGGTCGAGCCGCCCGCCGAGGCGGCCGACGGCCGTGATCCGGCCGGGGAACTGCGCGCGCTGGCCGGGGATTGCGTGCACTGCGGCTTCTGCCTGCCGGCCTGCCCCACCTACCAGCTGTGGGGCGAGGAGATGGACTCGCCGCGGGGCCGGATTCACCTGATGACGCAGGTCCTGGACGGCACCGAGCTGAACGAGTCCACCGCCGGGCACCTCGACCGCTGCCTCGGCTGCATGGCCTGCGTGCCCGCCTGCCCGTCGGGTGTGCGCTACGACCGGCTGATCGAGTCCGCGCGCACCTGGGTCGAGGACGCCCGAGCCCGGCCCGGGCATTCACCCGGCCCGGACGAGGACGAGTACCACAGGACGCTGCGCGAACGCGCGGTGCGGGCCGCGATCTTCGCGGTGTTCCCGCACCCGCGGCGGCTGCGGCTGCTGACCGGTCCGCTGCGGGCCGCGCAACGGACCGGGCTGGACAAGGTGGTCAGGCGCAGCAGCCTGCCCGGCCGGCTGCCCCCCGAGCTGGAGGCCGCACTGCGGCTGGCCCCGCCGCCGGCCGGGCGCGTCCCCCGGCTGCCGCGCCGGGTGGCGGCGCGCGGCCCGCGCCGCGCTGTGGTGGGGATGCTCACCGGCTGCGTGCAGGGGGTGTTCTTTCCCCAGGTCAACACCGCCACGGCGCGCGTCCTGGCGGCCGAGGGATGTGACGTTGTCATACCGAACGGACAGGGCTGCTGCGGCGCGCTATCGCTGCACTCCGGCCGCAGGTCGCAGGCACTACAGCTGGCCAGGCACACGATCGCTACGTTCGAGGCGGCGGGAGTAGACGCGATCGTGGTCAACTCGGCGGGCTGCGGCTCGGCGATGAAAGAGTACGGCCAGCTGCTGGCAGACGATCCGGCCTGGGCCGCGCGGGCCGAAGAGCTGGCACGCCGGGTGCGTGACTTCGCCGAGTTCCTGGCCGAGCTGGCCAGTCCCCCGGCGGCCACTCGGCATCCGTTGCCGGTGACCGCGGTGTACCACGACGCCTGCCATCTCGGTTACGCGCAGGGCATCAGGGCCCAGCCGCGGGCGCTGCTGCGCGCCATCCCGGGCCTGGAGCTGTCCGAAACAGGGGATGGCGGCACCTGCTGCGGGTCGGCCGGCGTCTACAACCTGCTGCAGCCCGAGGCCGCGGCCGAGCTGGGCCGACGCAAGGCCGCCACCATCCGGGCGACGGGCGCCCGCTTGCTCATCAGCGCCAACCCGGGGTGCTCGCTGCAGATCGCCACGGCGCTGGCTGAGCAGGGCCTGTCGATGCCGGTGGCGCACACCGCGCAGGTGCTGGACGCCTCGATCCGCGGGCTGCCGGTGAGCAGGCTCACGGGTAGGACACCGGCGGCAGGCTGACCGGGTAGGGAACCGGCGCCGGGGTTCAGCCTCCCGCCGTGACTGGCGCCGGCCGTGACACCCTGCTCTGGCCTGCATGACGCACGATGACGCTGGGCCCTGGTCGCGCTGGGCCCGGGGCTGGCTTACCTGGCGGGCGAGGACTGATCCGGGATGGCCGGCCTTCCCGACAGCCAGGCCCGGTCAAGCTCCCCCTCGGCCACGATCACCGCGGGCCCGGTCAGGAAGCTGGTCCGGCCGTCGAACGTCACGCGCAAGCGTCCCCCCGGCATGTCGACGACCCAGCCGCCGGATAGCGGCGGGACGGCACCGGCCGGCGCGCCGCCGTCGGTGGAGCCCCCGGATGCGGCGCCGTCCGCGCGGTCGGCGGACAAGCCGTCATCGGCGGGAGGGGCCGGCGCGCTCTGGCCTCCGCTGGCGGCCACCGTGGCCGCTACCGCGGCGGCCACGGCCCCCGTCCCGCAGGACCTGGTCGCGCCGCTGCCCCGCTCATACACCCGCATCAGAATGTGCCCGTTGCCGACGACGCTGACGAACTCCAGGTTGACGCCGTCGGGGAACTGTTCCGCATCGAGCGCGGGCGGCTGCGACAGGTCGAATTCGGCCAGCGGCGAGTCCACCAGGCAGGCCAGGTGCGGGTTGCCCAGCGACACCCGCAATCCTTCGAGCGGCTGGCCGGCCAGCGTCGCGCGTCCGGTCCCGAGCACCTGAGGCATGCCCATGTCCACGGTGATCTCGCCGTCCGGCTCCGCCCGGACCAGCCGGGTTCCCCCGCGGGTGGCCACGGCGAACTCCGGCCCGCCCACCAGGTCGTGGTCGAGCAGGTACCGGCCGAACACCCTGATGCCGTTCCCGCACATCTCCGCCAGGGTGCCGTCGGCGTTCCGGTAGTCCATGAACCACTCCGCACCGTCGCCGCCAGCCCTGGCGGCCGGGTCGGCCGCGTCACCGCTCACCCGGACGGCACGCAGCACGCCGTCCGCGCCCAGCCCGGCGCGCCGGTCGCAGAGCCTGGCGGCCAGGCCGGGGGTCAGGTCGATGGCACCGTCCGGGTCGGGCAGGATCACGAAGTCGTTCTCGGTGCCATGGCCCTTGGCGAATCGCATGCGCCGATCGTAGCCATCGCGGACTCCAGTTGGCCCCCGGCACGCGCGCCTGCGGTCTCCAGCCAGCGGATCCGGGGATCACGGCGGAACCACGACTCCTGACGGCGGGCAAACCTCCTGGTCGCGCGCGTGGTCTCCAGTTGGGCCTGCTCCTCGCTCCACTCCCCGGCCAGGAATCGAAGCACCTGCGCGTAGCCGAGGGCGCGACTGGACGTCCGTCCCTCGCGCAGGCCGCGCCGTTCCAGGGCGCGCACCTCCGCCACGAACCTGGCCTGCCACATCCCGTTCACCCGGGCGGCGATCCGCCGGTCGAGTTCGGCGCGGTCCAGCCGCAGGCCGATCTGGACCGAGGGATACACGGCTGCATAGCCCGGCAGGGCCGCGTTGAAGGATTGCCCGGAGAGCTCGATCACCTCCAGCGCCCGGACGATCCTCCGTCCGTTGCTGGGCAGGATCGCCGCCGCGGCGGCCGGATCGAGCCGGGCCAGCCGGTCGTGCAGTGGGCCCGGGCCGGTCCGGTCCAGCTCGTCTTCCAGCGCCTTGCGCAGCGCCGGGTCGGTGCCAGGGAAGTTCAGGTCGTCCAGCGCCGCGCGCACGTAGAGGCCGGACCCGCCGACCAGGACGGGCACCCGGTCCCGGGCCTGGATGTCATCGATGGCGGCGCGCGCCAGCTGCTGGTACTCGGCCACGTTCGCCGCTTTCCTGACGTCCCAGACATCGAGCAGGTGGTGCCGCACGCCGCCGCGCTCGCCGGGAGCCAGCTTGGCGGTGCCGATGTCCATGCCTGCGTACAACTGCATCGAGTCGGCGTTGACAATCTCCCCACCGACCGCCCGCGCCAGCTCGATCCCCAGGCCGGACTTGCCGGCCGCCGTCGGGCCGACGACCGCGATCACCGGCTGCGTCACGGACGTCAGCCGGAGCGCGCGGCCCGGGGGCGCGCGGGCATGCCGAGCAGGACCTGGCCCCGGCCGGTGGTCTCTGGTTCCTGGCCCTGGCCGACATCCTCCTGGCGCGCCTGCCAGGCGTCGCCGCCCCGGGTGCTGCGGACCGAGCCGGGCGCGCCGTCTGCGATCAGGTGGTGCGGCGCGGCCCGCGTCACCACGGTCGTGACCACGTCACCCGGCCGCGGTGACGTGCCCGCGGGGGCGAAGTGCACCAGGCGGTTATCCCTGGCCCGGCCCGACATCCGGTGGGTCACGCCATCCTTGCGCCCCTCCCCCTCGGCTACCAGCACCTCCACCTCACGGCCGACCAGCCGCTCGTTCTCGGCCAGGGTGATCTCCTCCACCAGCGCGACGAGCCGGTCATAGCGCTCCCGCACCACCGCGGCGGGGACCTGGTCGGCCATGGCCGCCGCCGGCGTGCCGGGGCGCCGGGAGTACTGGAAGGTGAACGCGCCGGCGAAGCGGGCCTGCCGGACCAGGTCGAGGGTGCCGGCGAAGTCGTCGTCGGTCTCGCCCGGGAAGCCCACGATGATGTCGGTGGTGATGGCTGCGTCCGGGATCGCGGCCCGGACCCGGTCCAGGATGGCCAGGTAGGAGCCCCGGCGGTAGGCCCGGCGCATCGACCGCAGCACCGCGTTCGACCCGGATTGCAGCGGCATGTGCAGCTGCGGCATGACGTTGGACGTCTGCGCCATGGCCGCGATGACGTCGTCGGTGAAGTCACGCGGGTGCGGCGAGGTGAATCGCACCCGTTCCAGGCCGTCGATCCCGCCGCAGCTGCGCAGCAGCTCGCCGAATGCCTGCCGGTCACCGAACTCGACCCCGTAGGAGTTCACGTTCTGGCCCAGCAGGGTGACCTCGAGCACGCCGCCGGCCACGAGCGCACGAATCTCGGCCAGCACGTCGCCGGGCCGCCGATCCTTCTCCCGCCCGCGCAGGCTCGGGACGATGCAGAACGTGCAGGTGTTGTTGCAGCCCACGGAGATCGCCACCCACGCCGCGTACGCCGACTCCCGGCGCGTCGGCAGCGTGGACGGGAACCGCTCGAGCGATTCGGCGATCTCAACCTGTGCCTGGTCGAGGACCCGGGCGCGGTCCAGCAGCGCGGGCAGCGAGCCAATGTTGTGCGTGCCGAACACGACGTCTACCCACGGTGCGCGGCGCAGGATCTCACCTCGGTCCTTCTGCGCCAGGCAGCCGCCCACGGCGATCTGCATGCCCGGGCTTGACGTCTTGACCGGCAGCAGCTGGCCGAGGTTGCCGTACAGGCGATTGTCCGCGTTCTCCCGCACCGCGCAGGTGTTGAACACCACGACGTCGGGGACCGCGTCGTCGGCCGCGCGCCGGTACCCGGCGCCCTCGAGCAGCCCGGCAAGCCGCTCGGAGTCGTGCGCGTTCATCTGGCACCCGTAGGTGCGGAGCTGGTAGGTGCGAGAGGCTGTCATGTCGACCCACCAGCGTACGCGGACCGGGCGGAGCGGAGGGAATCCGCGGTGCCCCGACCGTGTCTGGTGGAGCTTGCCCGGTGAGGATCGGCGCCGCCGAGATCTACGAGTTGCGGCCTAGCGGGCGTAATCGGTGGCGCGCGACTCCCTGACCACGGTGATGCGGATCTGACCCGGGTAGGCCAGTTCTTCTTCCACCTGCTTGGCGACATCATGCGCGATCACCTGCGCATGGATGTCGTCCACCTGGTCCGGCTTGACCATGACCCTGATCTCCCGGCCGGCCTGCATGGCGAAGACCTTCTCCACGCCCTGGTGGGCGGAGGCGATCTCCTCCAGCCGCTCCAGCCGCTTGACGTAGGCCTCCAGCGACTCACGGCGGGCCCCTGGCCTGCTGCCGCTGATCGCGTCGGCCGCCTGGGTGAGAACCGCCTCGACCGTGCGCACCTCCACCTCGTTGTGGTGCGCCTCGATCGCGTGCACGACGTCCTCCGGTTCGCCGTACCGGCGGGCGATCTCGGCGCCGATCAGCGCGTGGCTGCCTTCCACCTCGTGGGTCAGGGCCTTGCCGATGTCATGCAGCAGCGTACCGCGCCGCAGCAGCGCCGGGTCGAGGCCGAGCTCGCTGGCCATGATGCCGGCGATGTACGCGGACTCGATCAGGTGCTTGAGCACGTTCTGGCCGTACGAGGTGCGGTAGCGGAGCCTGCCCAGCAGCGCCATGAGCTCCGGGTGCATGTCGGTGATGCCGAACTCGGTCAGGGCGTCTTCGCCGGCCCGGACGCACAGCTGCTCGACATCGGCCTTGCTCCGCTCGTGCGCTTCCTCGATGCGCTGCGGATGAATCCGGCCGTCGAGCACCAGCCGTTCCAGGGTGAGCCTGCCGACCTCGCGCCGCACCGGGTCGAAGCAGGACAGCAGGACGGCTTCCGGGGTGTCATCGATGATCAGGTTGACCCCGGTGACCGATTCGAAGGCCCGGATGTTGCGTCCTTCCCGGCCGATGATCCTGCCCTTCATCTCGTCACCGGGCAGGTGCAGCACGGAGACCACCGACTCGCTGGTCTGCTCGCTGGCTATCCGCTGGATGGCCAGGGTCACGATCTTGCGCGCCCGCTTGTCGCCGTCCTTGCGCGCATTGCCCTCGATGTCCCTGACGGTGACGGCAGCCTCTCGCTTGGCCTGATTCTCGATGCCCGCGATCAGTTCGGCTTTGGCCTGCTTGGCGGTCAGCCCGGCGGCCTGCTCGAGCACCTGACGGCGCTCCTCGCCGAGGCGGTCCAGGTCACTGCGCTCGTGTTCGAGATCGGTGCGCAGCTGGTCGAGGGCGATGGTTCGGTCCTCGAGCTTGCGGACCTCTTCGTCCAGCCGGTGCTCGCGTTCGGCCAGCCGGGCCTCGCGGCGCTCCAGGTCAGTGCGGAGGCCGGCCAGCTCGGTCTTGACCGAGCGCATTTCGTCCTCGGCCGCGCGGCGGGTTCGCTCGGTCTGCTCGGCGGCCGCCTCGGCCTTGCTCCGGATCCCGGCGGCCTCAGACTCTGCTCGCGCGCGGATCTGTTCGGCTTCCTCTCTGCTGATGGCCTGCCGCTCGCCCCGGTCAGAGGTTTCGGCGACTGACGGCTGGCGCGCGGATCCGGTCACGGGCGTCCGCTCGGAGGCTTTACGGAGCGTGCGCAGCACGATGCCCAGCACGAGCAGGATGGCGACTAGGAGGATCCCGAACAGCGTGACTGCGACTGTGCCACTCATCGCGCGCCCTCCCTGCTCTGCCGCTCCTGTCGTCAGGTGCTCTACCCACAGGTATGCCCTGGCGCGAGGGGTCATGCGCGCGCGCCGCCACTGCCAGACTCCGAAGCCCGGCCGGCAGCGCTGCCGCCGGCCCGGCCCGCCGCATGCTGACCCTGGACAGGCCCGGTCCGGCCTGCCGTCCCTGGCGGGAGTGACTGGCAGTGTGGATCTATGTCTATCCGCGTAGCGCGGAGTAACACCTCGCCTGCCGAGAGGTTAAGCGGAGATAACGATTTGAGCAAGTAACCCGCAAGTGCTCCGCAAAGCTCGCCTCTCGTCATGAACCGGAACATGTTCACTCGCTGACCGCCTCGGCCCGGCGCTGCGGGGGGTTGTGAGCTTCACACTGACACGCTTCGGCGTCGTCCGCCGCATGGTCCCATGGCGGCCGCCCGGTCGCCGGGATCACGCTCAATCGCCGGGATCACGCTCAATCGCCGGGATCAACTGCCAGCTCGCCATCCAGATCTGGTTCCCCGGCAGCCGCGTCGGCGTCCAGCACA
>Ga0070709_10000262_pt1 | contig 33686 bp, 30 predicted proteins | sample LARL51metaG_FD_65449 | JGI IMG/M metagenome (GOLD analysis project Ga0070709, IMG submission 65449) | Corn, switchgrass and miscanthus rhizosphere microbial communities from Kellogg Biological Station, Michigan, USA - LAR L5-1 metaG | ecosystem: Host-associated > Plants > Roots > Rhizosphere ... | reverse complement strand
CGGTCTCAACGTCCCGGGCCGGTCGTCAACCTGATGCGTGTCGTCGCCTACGTGGTCGCTGTCCTCGGCATCGTGGTCGGCGTCGGCGCCCTCGTGGTGGTCATCGACCCCGGCGAGGTAGGCGTGCGGCACGCGTTCGGATACGTGGATCAGTCGCCCCTGTTGGCGGGCATCCGGTTCGTGCCTCCCTGGTCGACGATTGAGCGTTACTCGACGCGCGAGGAGCAGTGGCCCACACGTGGTGAGCAGATCGAAGCGATCGAAGCGCTGTCGAGCGAGCAGATGGGGATGCACGTCGAGGTGTCGATTCGCTGGCAGATCGACCCGATGCAGGCGCCCAAGATCTTCACCGAGATCGGTGACGAGAATCAGATCCGCGGGGCCGTGTTGAACGCCATCCGCAAGGGTGTACGCGACGGGATGGTGCAATACTCCATCAACGACATCTCCAAGCGCACCCAGATCGCGAACACCATGGAGGGCCTCGTCGACTCGGCGCTCGTCACCACCCCGCGCGCGGGCGGCGGCAAGTTCCGGATCGCGACCGTCACGGCGTTTTTCCTGCGCGATCTGCAGCCGCCCGCGCAGGTGGTCCAGGCGATCAACAACAAGATCGCGCAGGAGCAGCAGATCGAGACCGAGCGCCACCGCGTCGAGGTCGCCAGGCTCCAAATGGAGCAGCAACGCCTCCTCAATCAGACGCTGTCCCCCGAGGCCCTCACCAAGCAGTGGATCGAGGCGCTGCACGACATGAAGAGCTCGAACAACCTGATCATCTTCGTGCCGACCGAGGGCGGGTTGCCGCTGCTCAACATCGGGGACCTCCGCAAGAACCTGAAGCCCTGAGATGGCGCCACCCGTCATCACGGTCACCCGGCAGTACGCGTCCGCCGGCTCGGACGTCGCGCGGCTCGTGGCCGCCCAGCTCGAGTGGGACGTGATCGACAACGAGTTCGTGGCCGCGGTGGCGCGACGGGCCGGCCTGCCGCCCGACGAGGTCGCCCAGCGCGAGGAGCGCGCCCCGGGCCTGCTCGAGCGCATCGCGCGCACGCTCGCCGCGGCGTCGCCCGAGCTGTTCGTCGCCTCCGCAACCATCCCAGCGGTCGAGCAGGACGAAGCGACGATCGTACAGGTCACGGAGCGCGTGATCGCCGAAGCGGCGGCGCACGGCCGCATGGTCCTCGTCGGTCGCGGGGCCCAGGCGGTGCTGGCGCAGCGGCCGGACGCCCTGCACGTCTACGTCGTGGCTCCGAAGCCGTGGCGGATGCGGCTCGCCGTCGAGCGCCTCGGCGTGAGCGAAGCCGACGTCGACCATGTGGTGGACGAGACGGACCGCCAGCGCGACCAGTACGTGAAGACCTATTACGGGCGCCACCGACAGGATCTCACCAACTACGACCTCATCGTGAACACCGCCCGGCTCGGGATCGACGGGGCGGCCGGGCTCGTCGTGGCGGAAGCGCGTCGCAGGAATTGGAATTGAGACCTGCAGCTCGCATCACGGCGCTCGCGCTGTGCCTCACGGCCGCGTGCTGGCACGGCTCGCCGCTCACGGCACCGGTGCCCGTGGCGACGGTCCCGTTCGACGCGTACGGGGGCGCGATTTATGTCCCCGGCGTGATCGACGGCGACTCCGCGTGGCTGATGCTCGATACCGGGCTCTCCCGCACCGGCCTCGATCGCGACTGGGCGGCGACGGCGGGCGTCCCGACGAACGACACCATTCCCACGGCGGTCATACGATCGCTGCGTATCGGTGAGCTCGAGCTCTCGAACTATCGTGTCGCGCTCTATCGCCTGGACGGCTTGAGTCGGGCGAGCGGCCGCGAGCAGCGCGGGCTCGTCGGGCACGACGTGTTGCAGCGGTTCGCCGTGGAGATCGATTACGAGCTGCGGCGCGTGCGGTTGTACGACGCGGCCAAGTACTACTACAAGGGCGACGGCGCGTCGGTGAAATTCACGCCGGACGCGGACCTGCCGTTGCTGCGTGCATCGGTGAAGATCCCGGGTCGCCGCGCCGTCCCCGCCCGGCTCCTGCTCGACACCGGAGCCTCAGGCCTGTGCGTCATCCTCACTGCACCGTTCGGCGAGCAACACGGGCTTTCACTGCTCCGGCCCTCCATCCCCGCGCCGATCGGGACGGGCCTCGTGGGTGAGTTGCACGGGTTCATCGTGCGATTGCAGGAGATCCGGCTCGGCGGCGTCCGGGTACCGTTTCCCACGACTGGCGTGGGGGGCGAGCACAAGGGCTTTCTCGGGCGCACGGACATCGACGGCGTCGTCGGCAACTCGGTGTTCGAAGGGTCGCGCCTGATCGTCGACTACGCCCGCCACCGGGCCATCGTCGAGCGCGCCGTCCGGGGGACGGCGCCAACGTGTGACTACGACATGAGCGGGCTCCGGCTGGTGGCGCGGGGGCCGGGGCTGAAGGAGGTCGTGGTCGACTACGTAGTCCCGCACAGCCCGGCCGCGGACGCGGGGGTCCTTGCCGGCGATCAGCTCCTGCTCATCGATAGCCACCGGGCGGGCGAGGTCGATCTGAGCGACGTCCGCCAGTACCTCCGCATCGATGGTGCCGTGCGCCAGCTCGTGTTCCTGCGGGACGCCGACACGATTCGAGTGGCGGTGAAGCTGAGGAGGCTGCTCTAAAAGGAGGTTGGTGGAGGATGGTGAAGGTTCTGGACGATGGTGGAGGTGATGCGCGGAGCAACCTCCATCATCCTTCACCCACCTCCACCATCCTCCACCAACCTCCGCTACGCCGTCAGGCGTAGCGTTGGTACCCGCCACGCGGCCACGGCTGCCGCGACGAGGCACGCCGCCCCGCCCATTGCGGTGGAGAACGGCGCGCTCGTGTGCTCGGCGACGAGACCCGCCTGGAACGCGCCGAGGGGGGCCATGCCCACGAACACGAACGCGTAGAACGCCATTACCCGGCCGCGGAGCTCGTCGGGCACGAGCGTCTGCAGCAAGGTGTTGGCGAGCGCAGTCGTGATGATCATCGCGCAGCCGGTCAGCGCGAGGAGGGCGAACGCCAGACTGAAGGACCGCGCGGCTGCGAACGCCACCAGGAGAGCTCCGAACGCGACGCCAGACGCGAGAAGGACCCGGCCCTTGCGCACACGCCGTCCCGCGAGCGCGAGGCCGAGGGCGCCGAGCATGGCGCCAACACCCACGGCCGTCATCAGCAGACCATAACCCCCCGCGCTCACGTGCAATACATCCCGCGCGGTGACTGGCATCAGGACGATGAACGGGAATCCAAACACGCTGAAGAGGGCCACGAGGGTCACCAGGGCGGCCAGGCGGGCGTCCCGCAGGACGAATGTGAGCGCCTCGCGGAGGCCCTCCCACGTGGACGTCGGCACCGGCCCACGGGTTGGGGGAGGCGCGAGCCGGATCGCAAGCAGCCCCGCGATGACGGCGATGTAACTCACGCCGTTCAGGAAAAAGCACACCGCGACGCCCTTGGCACCGATCAGGACACCGGCCACGGCGGGGCCCACGATCCGCGCCGCGTTGAACATCGACGAGTTCAACGCGATAGCGTTCATCAGGTCGTCCCGCCCCACCAGCTCGGCGATGAACGCCTGCCGCGCGGGGATGTCGAAGGCGTTCACGATCCCGAACATCACGGCCAGGGCCATCACTTGCGACACGGTGACGGTCTTGGTCCACACCAGCGCTGCCAGCGCCAGCGCTTCCAGCATTTGCAGCGCCTGCGTCCACACGATCAGGCGCCGCTTGTCCACGCGGTCGACGATGACGCCGGCGTACAGCGTGAACAGCAACACGCCGAAGGATCGGAGTGCCTGGTTCAACCCGACGGCGAAGGGAGAGTTAGTGATCTCGAGCACCAGCCACCCGAGCGCCACCGATTGCATCCAGGTACCGATGAGCGAGATACCCTGGCCAAAAAAGAAGAAGCGGAAGTTGCGATAGGAGAGCGCTCCGAGGCGAAACTTGGCTTCGTCCATTGCGGGAAAGCTCGCCGCGGCCCGATATTCGGGGTAGGGAGCCGATGCGATACACGACCTACAGTCGCTACCTGCCCGAGCTGGCCGACACCGTCAATCTGCAGGCCTTGCTCGATCAGCTCGCCGATTTCCTCCTCCAGTCGGGCTTCGCCGGAGGCGCGTACTCCCACCCGTTCTGGGGCGAGTTCGGGGAGGACGAGTCCGATCGCTCGCTCGACGCCCTGCGCCAGGCCATCCTCCAGGCGCTCATGGATTCGGGCACGCTCACGCCCGAGATGTTGAAGCTCCTGCGCGGGGAATCGACCGGCGACGCGTCGCGCGACGCCGACCTCGAGCGGCAAATGGGCGAGCTCCTCGACAAGATCGTGGAGAAGCTCATCGCCGAGGGCTACCTGAACGTGGCCGAGGCGCCCAAGATGCCCTCGGGCCAGCAGCCGTTGTTCGGGCCGGGCGGGATGGCCAAGGAGGCCGCCCAGCAGGTGCAGTTCAACCTCACGGAAAAGGGCATCGATTTTCTCGGGTACCGGACCCTCAAGCACCTCTTGGGGAGCATCGGCAAATCGAGCTTCGGCGCCCACGACACCGAGCACCTCGCCACCGGCGTGGAAGCCGAGGCGGCGAGCAAGCCCTACGCCTACGGGGACACGCTCAACCTCGACGTGAATGCCACGCTCACCAACGCCCTGCAGCGTGAAGGCCTAGGGGTGCCGATCAACCTCGAGTACGACGACCTCATGGTGCACCAGGCCGAGTACCGCTCGTCGTCGGCGACGGTGCTGATGCTCGACTGCTCGCACTCCATGATCCTGTACGGGGAGGATCGCTTCACGCCGGCCAAGAAGGTGGCGCTCGCGCTCACCCATCTCATTCGCACGCAGTTCCCGGGCGACACGCTGCGCGTCGTCCTGTTTCACGACACCGCCGAGGAAATCCCGCTCCCGCAGCTGGCGCGTGCGCAGGTGGGGCCGTACCACACGAATACCGCGGAAGGCCTCAAGCTGTCGCGACGCATGCTCATGTCCCAACGCAAGGACATGCGCCAGATCATCATGATCACCGACGGCAAGCCGTCGGCACTCACGGAGCCGGACGGTAAGATCTACGTCAACTCGATGGGGCTGGATCCCCGGATTCTCCAAGCCACGTATCGCGAGGTGGCGCTGTGCCGGCGCTCGGGGATCATGATCAACACCTTCATGCTCGCGCGGGACCGGAGTCTCGTGGAGTTCGTGAAGAAGGTTTCGGCGATTTGCCGCGGGAAGGCCTATTTCACCAACACGATGACCCTCGGCCAGTTCATCCTGATGGACTTCATGCGGAGGAAGACTCGGCGCGTGTCGTGACGTCGACGGTGGAGGAGAGATCGCCCCGCCTGCGCAACGCAAGACGCCAGGCGGGGCGTGGTCTTTTGGTGCACGTTTAAGACGGGGGCGGAACATGAACGAGCCGGTGATCTTCGGCACGCACGAAGAGAAGACGCTCCAGCAGCTGCGCGACGTGGCAACCCGCGCGGAGCGAGTGGCCCTGATGGCCGACGGCCACCTCGGCTACATCATGCCGATCGGCGGCGTGGCCGCGTACCGCGAGCAGGTGAGCGTGGTCGGCGTGGGGTTCGACATCGCCTGCGGGAACGCCGCGATCCGCACCGACCGCCGGCTGGAGCACTACACGCGGGCCGACCTCGAGCACCTGGCGGACGAGATCCAGCGCACGATCTCGTTCGGCATGGGCCGAAACAACCGCGCCGACGACGCGCCCACGAGTCATCCGCTGTTCGAGCATCCGGCGTGGGACGCGCTGCCGGGCAAGCGCGAGCGCGACGGACTGCGCGCCAAGGCGCGGAACCAGCTCGGCACGGTCGGAAGCGGCAACCACTATGTGGACGTGTTCGCCGACGAGCGCGGCGACATCTGGGTGGGCGTGCACTTCGGCAGCCGCGGACTCGGGCACACGGTGGCCTCGGGGTTCCTGGCGCTCTCGCAGGGCAAGCAGTGGGGTGAGCGCGTGCCGGAGGCCGAGGCGCTGCTCTCGCTCGCCCAGCCGCTGGGGCACGACTATTGGCACCTGATGACCCTGGCGGGCGAGTACGCCTACGCGGGGCGGGAGTGGGTGGCACGCAAGGTGGTGGAGATCCTGGGCGGCGACGAGATGGAGCTGGTGCACAACCATCACAACTTCGCCTGGAAGGAGACGCATCACGGGACGGAGTACGTCGTGGTCCGTAAGGGGGCGACGCCCGCGTTTCCGGGGCAGAAGGGGTTCGTGGGCGGCTCGATGGGCGACAACGCCGTGATCATCGAGGGCGCACGCCGCGACTCGGAGCGCCAGCGGGCCTCGCTGTACTCGACGGTGCACGGCGCCGGGCGCGTGATGTCGCGGACGGCGGCGCGCGGCAAGGTGAACCGCAAGACGGGCGCGGTCATCTCGCCGGGCAAGGTGACGTGGGACATGCTCAACGACTGGGTGGGCGGCAAGGGCGTAGTCTTGCGCGGCGGCGGGTTGGACGAGTCGCCGCACGCGTACCGGCGGCTGCCCGACGTGCTGGCGGCGCAGGGCGACACGGTGACCGTGCTGCACACGCTCACGCCGCTCATCGTGGTGATGGCGGGAGAGAAGGAGTTCGATCCGTACAAGGATTAGCGGCCCAGTTCTCGGAATAGATCCGGTGGATCCACCTTCGATCGGAAAGGGCAACTCGACATGGATAGCAACGGGACACTGAGACCAGTGACACGACGTGAGATGCTGCTGACGGGCGCGGCGGTGGTCGGCGGTGCGATCTGGACCCGGATGATTCCTCCGGGTTTCGTCCAGCAACCGGCCGCGCAGACCGACCGCCTGGCTGCCTTCCGCGCGCAGCTCGGCGCCGCGCCCATGCAATCGCAGCCGCTCGCCGAGAACCTCACGCTGCTCTCGGGACCGGGCGGCAATGTGGTGGTGCTGCACGGACCGGACGGCCTGCTCGTCGTGGACACGTTCGTGCAGCCGGCGTGGCCGAAATTGAAAGAGGCGCTCGCGGGCCTGGGAAAGGGGCCGGCGCACCTGGTCGTCAACACCCACTGGCATCTGGACCACGTCGACAACAACGCACCCCTGCACGCGGCTGGCGCGACGGTCGTCGCGCACGAGAACACGAAGAAGCGGATGGCGGAGTCGCACCACCTGCCATTTCTGGAACTGGACGTCCCCGCTTCCCCACCGGCCGCGCTTCCGCAGCAGACCTTCACGGACAGCCACTCCCTGAGCTTCAACGGAGTCAGTGTCGCGCTCTCCCGCTTCGCGCCCGCCCACACCGACACCGACATCTCCGTCCACTTCGAGAAGGCGAACGTCCTGCACTGCGGCGACATCTTCTTCAACGGGCGCTACCCGTTCATCGACGGGAGCACGGGCGGCAGGATCAACGGGATGGTCGCGGCCGCCGAAACAGCCCTGGCGATGGCGGACAACGACACGAAGATCGTCCCCGGGCACGGCGCGCTCGCGACCAAGGCCGACCTCACCAGGTATCGCGACATGCTCGCGAGCGCCCGCGATCGCGTGCAGAAGCTCAAGTCCGAGGGGAAGAGCGTGGAGCAGGCCGTCGCCGCGAAGCCCCTCACCGATCTCGACGCGGTGTGGGGCAAGGGACGGTTCAACGGCGACACGTTCGTCCAGATCGTCTACTCCACGCTGTAGCGCGTGGTCTTGTTCTCGAGCATTTCGGCTTCTCAAAGGAGAGCGTCATGAATAAGGAGCTCCTCGGCTTCCTCAAGCAGTACGGGGTGATCGGCCTGGCGATCGCCGTCATCATCGGCGGGAAGGCGAACGCACTCGTGACGTCGCTCGTGGATGGCATCCTCATGCCGATCGTCACGTTCTTCGTCCCCGGCGGTGGCTGGCGGACCGCCACGCTCAACGTTGGTCCCATCCACTTCCTGCTCGGCCCTGTGCTCGGCGCCAGCGTGGACTTTCTGATCGTGGTCTACTTGGTGTTCTGGTTCTCGAAGAAAGTGCTGCGCGAAGAGACGGTCACCAAGAAGTAGAAGCGGCGTAGACCATTCGCGACAGGTCCGCCACGAGGTTGTGCGCGACGCTGTCCTCCTTGATCCCCCCCGTCAGGACGGTGAGGACGTAGGCGGCGCCGTGCGCCGGATAGACGATGGCGGCATCGTGGTAAACGACCTCGCCGACCCATCCGGTCTTGTGCGCCACCCGCGTGCCGGGCGGGACGCCCGCGGGAATGCCCTCGTTGAACTCCTGGCGCCCCAGGATGGCGAGCATCGAGTCGCACGCGGCGCGACTCGCCGCCCGGCCCTGGGCGATCGCCAGGAGCAGCACGCCCAGGTCGCGCGCCGTCGTCGTGTTGTTCAGTCCCGCGCGATACGCCAGGCCGTCCTCGACCCCGCGCAGCACCTGGATCGACCAGGCGCCGAGGGCGCGCGCCGACGTCTGGGCGCGCGCTGCCCCGACACGCTCGATCAAGATGTTCGTGGCGAGGTTCGACGATCGCGTGATCATCAGCTCGAGCAGATCTCGCACCGACCGGTTTCGCCCTTCCCAAGCGTACAGCGTCGAATCCGAGTCATCTTTCCTTCCCACCACGAATGCCTGCCCTTCGACCAGCGACGGAAACGCCATGTGCACCGTGAGCGAATCGTCGAGTTGGAGAAGTCCCGCGTCTGCATCCCGGAACAGCTGGATCATCACCGGGACCTTCATCGTGCTCGCGGCGTGGAATCGCAGATTCGCGCCGATCAGGACCGAGTCCGGACCGACGAGACCGCGGTAGTACAGGCCCACGGCGCGGGCGGGGGCCCGGGCCATGCGCTGCGCGAGCCGTTCGGCCAGGGTCGACGGCTCCTGCGCCGGGGCGGGGCGCGCCGGGGAGACGAGCAGGAGCACGGCCAGCAGGTGTCGTGTCACCATTTGATTAAATTAGAGCCGTGAGCGAGTTCGTGTTCGGCACGCACAATGCGGCGTTCGTGCAGGTGATGTACGAGCAATACCTGCGAGACCCCTCCTCGGTCGGCGAGGAGTGGCGGAGCCTTTTCGACAACGGAGCGTTCGCCGATCTTCCGGTAATCGCGACAACCCGCGAGGAAGTACTGCGGGAAACGGGAAGCGAGAAACGGGAGACGGAGCCTGTCGGTGCGCCGACAGCCGCGTCTCCCGTTTCCCATGTCCCGTCTCCCGGCCTCACCCCCATCACGGGTCCGGCCGCTCGCCTCGTCCAGAACATGACCGACTCGCTGACCGTCCCCACGGCCACCTCGTTCCGCGAGATCACGGTCGACGTGCTCGATGCCCGACGCCGGGAGCTGAACACACAGCTCGCCGCGGCCGGTAAGAAGGTCTCGTTCACGCACCTGATCGGATTCGCGATCGTACGGGCGGCGCGCGAGCTCCCCGTCATGACGCGCGCGTTCCAGGAGGTCGAGGGGAAACCGCACCGCTTCGATCCCCATGCGGTGAACCTCGGCCTCGCGGTGGATGTGGAAAAGAAGGACGGCAGCCACGCCCTGGTCGTGCCCGTGATCAAGCACGCCGATGGGATGGACTTCGCCGGGTTCCACACGACGTACGAAACCTTGGTCGACAAGGCGCGCACCAACCGGCTTCTCCCCGACGACTTCGCCGGGGGGACGATCACGTTGACCAATCCCGGCACCATCGGCACGGTCGCATCCGTGCCGCGCCTCTTGAAGGGCCAGGGCTCGATCATCGCGACCGGCGCCATCCGGACGATCGGTTCGGCCAAGGTCATGACGATCACCTCGACATACGATCACCGGATCATCCAGGGTGCGGAGTCGGGGATGTTCTTGAGACGGCTCGATGAGTTGTTGCAGGGAGCCGATGGATTCTACGATGCGGTGTTTGAGAGTCTCGGACTCGCGGGAAAGGGGAAAAGGGAAACGGAAGACGTTGCCGCCGTGGAGCGCACGCTTCCCGTTTCCCGGTTCCCGTCTCCCGATGAGTTAAAGCATGTCGCCGCAGCAATGGCATTGGTCAAAGCCATCCGCAACTTCGGCCATCTCGCGGCACGGCTCGATCCCCTCGGCTCCGACCCGCCCGGCGATCCGGCGCTCGATCCTGGCCCGCTCGGGCTCACGCCGGAGATCATGGCGCGCATTCCAGCCGACGTGCTCCGGATCTACGTGCCGGGTCGGACACTCGCCGAGGCTTATCCGCGCCTGCAAGCGACGTACTGTGGGACCATCTCGTACGAAGTCGAGCACATCGGCAGCCATCAGGAGCGCGTGTGGCTCCGCCAGGTGATCGAATCGGGCGAGCATCGCAAGCCGCTCACGGCGGAACAAAAGCGCAAATTGCTCGCGCGCCTGACCGCGGTCGAAACGCTCGAGCGGTTTCTGCACAAGGCGTATTTGGGCCAGAAGCGGTTCTCGATCGAAGGGCTCGACGTCCTCGTGCCGATGCTCGATGAGACGATCGAGCGGGCCGGCGCGAGCGGCGCCCGACGCCTCGTGCTCGGTATGGCGCACCGCGGCCGGCTCAATGTGCTCGCGCACATCGTGGGGCTCCCCTACGAGACGATCTTCGCGGAGTTCGAGGGCGGCCGGCACGTAGAGGAAACGCTCACGCCGGAGGGCGGTACGGGTGACGTGAAGTACCACCACGGCGCGGACGGCGTGTATCAAACCGCCGCCGGCAAGCCGGTGAACATCACGCTCACGCCGAACCCGAGTCATCTCGAGGCGGTGAATCCCGTCGTGGAGGGCCGGGCGCGGGCGAATCAGACGAATCGTCGGGGCAAGGAGGCGATCCACGACGGGTCGGTGGCGCTTCCGGTGCTGATCCACGGCGACGCGTCATTCGCGGCTCAGGGCGTGGTGGCGGAGACGTTCAATCTCGCGCGCCTGAAGGGCTACACCACGGGCGGCACGATCCACCTGATCGCGAACAACCAGCTCGGCTTCACCACGGATCCCAAGGAAGGGCGCTCCACGGATTACTCGAGCGACCTCGCCAAGGGGTTCGACGCGCCGATCATTCACGTGAACGCGGACGATCCGGAGGCATGCCTTGCGGCGGCGCGCCTCGCCATGATGTATCGCGACAAGTTCCACGGTGAGGTCGTGATCGACGTGGTGGGCTATCGCCGGCACGGCCACAACGAAGGTGACGAACCGGCTTACACCCAGCCGCTGATGTACGAGCGGATCAAGCAGACTCCCACGGCGCGCCAACGCTACGCGGACCAATTGGTGCGCGAAGGCGTGCTGCAGGAGTCGCAAGCCGCGGCGGAAGCCGACCAGATGTACCAGCGCCTCACCGACATTCAGCAGTCGCTCAAGGCGCATCTGCGCGAGGAGGGAGCGGGCGAGGAGCCGCAGCGGATCTCCGGCGCACAAACGGCGCCCCCCGAGCCTGAGACGGCGGTCGCCGCGCCGCTCCTCACGACGTTGAACGAGCAGCTCCTCCAGGTTCCGGACGGCTTCACGGCCATCCCGAAGCTCCTGAAGCAGCTCGAGCGGCGCCGCCCCGCCCTGAAAGAAGGTCAGATCGAGTGGGCCCACGCGGAAGCGTTGGCGTTCGCGTCTCTCCTGGGCGAGGGCACCGCGATCCGGCTCACCGGACAGGACACGGAGCGCGGCACGTTCAGCCAGCGTCACCTCGTGCTGCACGACGCGACGGACGGGCGTCGCTATGCCCCGATCCAGAGCCTCCCGGGCGCGCGCGCTCCGTTCGAGCTCCACAACAGCCCGCTCTCCGAGTTCGCCTGCCTCGGCTTCGAGTACGGGTACGCCGCCGCCGCGCCCGAAACGCTCGTGCTGTGGGAAGCGCAATACGGCGATTTCACGAACGGCGGTGAAGTGATCATCGATCAGTTCATCATCGCCGGGCTCGCCAAGTGGGGTCAGACGTCGCGGCTCACACTGCTGCTGCCGCACGGCTATGAAGGCCAGGGACCGGAGCATTCGAGCGCCCGGATCGAGCGCTTCCTCGCGCTCGGCGCGGAAGGGAACATCCGGATCGCGAACTGCACCACGCCGGCGCAGTACTTCCATCTGTTGCGACGTCAGGCGCGGCACGCGGAGCTCCGTCCGCTCGTGCTGTTCACACCGAAGAGCCTGCTGCGGCTCCCCCAGGCAAGCTCGAAGCTCGAGGAGCTGACGGGCGGGCGGTTCCAGTCGGTACTCGACGATCGCACGGCCGCGAAGAGCCGCGACGGCGTGCGCCGCCTGATCCTGTGCAGTGGCAAGGTCTATTATGACTTGACACTCGCGCCCGCGCGGGCACAGGCCGGCCACGTGGCCATTGGACGCGTGGAGCTGATGTACCCCTTCCCACGGGAAGAGCTGGCCACTTTGGTAAGGGGCTATCCCAACCTGCAGGAGATCGTGTGGGTTCAGGAAGAGCCGCGCAATATGGGACCGCAAAAGTTTATGTTGCCCCAGCTGCGCGAGCTCGTGCCACCGGCCATCACGTTGCAGGCCATTGCGCGCCCCGAGCGCTCGAGCCCGGCGGAAGGCTACCCCGCCGCGCACCAAGTGGAGCAGGCGCGGATCATCGCGGCGGCGTTCGCCGCCTGATGCGAGCCGCCCTCCCACTCCTTCTCAGCGTTTCCCTCCTCTCGGGTGACGGGCATTGGTCCACGGCCGCGCCCCTCCCCGAGCCGATACAGGAACTGTCCGCCGCCGTGCTGCACGGCAAGATCTACGTCGCCGGAGGGATAGACGGCTCCAGCCGGCCGACGGCGGTCGCGTACCGCTACGACCCCGCTGTGAATCGCTGGGAACGGATCGCCGACCTTCCCCTCCCGCGCCACCACATGCCCCTCGCCGTCGCCGGCGATTCGCTCTACGCGGTAGGAGGGCTGGCGGAGCGGACCTTCGTGCCCGTGAACACGCTCTGGCTCTACCGAGAGAACGGAAACCGCTGGGAGCCGCGTGCCAATCTGCCCGCGCCACGCGGAGCCTCCGCGGTAGGGGTCGTGAACGGCAAGCTCATCGTCGTCGGCGGCTGGAGCGCCGGGAGGCGGCTCATCGCCGCAACGGCGATCTACGATCCCACGACCGATCACTGGCGCGACGCGGCGCCGATCCCCACGCCGCGTGATCATCTCGCCGCGGCAGCGGTGGACGGCGTGCTGTACGCGATCGGCGGGCGGCCGTTCGACTCCGGGCGGAATTACGACGTGGTAGAGGCCTACGATCCGGCGACCGATCGCTGGACTCGGCGGGCTCCGATGCCGAGCCGGCGGGGCGGGCTCGCGGCGGCGGTCGTCGCTGGAAAGATCGACGTCGTGGGTGGCGAGGCTCGGCACGCGGTCTTCGCGAACCACGAGGTGTACGATCCCGCCACCGATCGCTGGGCGACCGCCCCTGCTCTCCCCAGCGCGCGACACGGGCTCGCGGCCGCCGCGGTCGGGGACAGGCTCTACGTCATCGGCGGCGGGCCCAGACCCAACTTCGCGCAGACCGACGCCGTCGACGTGTTCACACCGTAGCCAACCGCAGGCCACCGCGGGCCGCTTCGAGCGCCCGCTCGTAGCTCGGACCACCGACCAGCGCTTTCAACCGCCCACTCACTGGGACCACCATGGGTGCGGGCCGCCAGGGGACCGGTTCTCCGGTTTCCGCATCCACGACCAATCCGTCGGCGATGGCCCGATCCGCGTCGGCGAGGCTCATCCCCGCGACGGCTTCGCGGAGCGCCTCGAAGCGCGCCTGATCCTCCGGCTCGAGAAAGCGCAGGCGGTGCTGGCCGAGCGCGGCGGTGTAATAATGCGCCGGCTCGAACACCACCCCGTCCAGGTCGAGCGTCTCGCAGATCACGAGTAGCCACGCCGCCACCTCGCCGAGCATCCCGAGGCCCGGATGCTCCTGTCCCGGTAAGGGCGCGAAGCGGCCCCCGAACGCGATACGGGGGTTTTGGAGCAATAGCCACTCGACGTACAGCACCTCCATCCCCGGTACCACGCGCCTATTGCGTTTCACCCGCAGCTCCATGACCAGATCGCGCCGCTCAGCGTCGCCGTACACGCGGATTGTCTCTCCCGCGGCGAGCGCGCGCCCGAATGCGACGTCCAAGACGGGGTGCTTGAAGCCGCGGTCGCGCAGCTGCTTGAAGAACCCCAGCCGCTCGAGCAGCAGCTCGAGCCCGTGCGAAGAGTAGTGCCCCAGCACGCGCGGCTCCGCGGCGACGCCATGCCCGATTTCCACCAGGTCGGCTTCGGTGAGGGCCCACTCGGATTCCTTGCCGAGGCGGGGCGTCGCCGCGTGCTCCGTGAACTCACGCGCGATCGGCCGGAACCGGCCGAGGGCGAGCTCCATGTCGTCGGGGGGCTCCTCCACGCGTCCCGAAATGAGCCACCCGAAGAATCGCGCCGAATAGCGCCACGCGCTGGGACCATAGCCGCCACCCGGGACGATCACGAGCGGCGTGCGATGGCGCCTGCCGTCGCCACGCACCGACTCCACCACGAACCGATCGCGCTCGAGCATGCCCGCCGGCGTGACGCGCCAGTCCCCCAGACGATCGTCTGCCGCGGGATCGCAGCCGGCGATGTACACGACGAGTCCGGGTCGATGCGTGGCGAGCACGGCTGGCAGCGCCTCGCGCAGGGCGTCGAGATACACGTCGTCCGTCACGGCCTCGCCGAGGGCGATGCTCGTCGCCGCCACCGCGGGAGCGTCGTCCCAGGTGTGATTATGGATAGAGAACGTGTGCACCGTCGCGTCCGCCGCGAACACGGCTCGCGTGCCGTTGCCGTCGTGCACGTCGAGATCGATCACCAGCACCGGCCCGCGGAATCCGCGGGCGCGGAGCCGGCGGATCGCCACCGCGACGTCATTGAAAACGCAGAAGCCCATCCCCCGCGCCGGCCCGGCGTGGTGGAGTCCTCCCTTCAGGTTGACGGCAATCGGCGGAATGCCGCCCGGTCGGCCGAGCCCGAGGGCGAGCCGCGTGGCCTGGATGGTCCCGCCCACGGAGAGCCGCTGCAGGTCGATGATCGACTGCGCGTCTTCCGGCCGCACCGGTGAGCCGAAGATGCCAGTCAGGGTCGCGGGATCCTGAATCGACTCGAGGTACGCGGGCGTGTGGACGCGCAGCAGGTTTTCGAGCGACGCGGGAATGGGCCGTGACACGTCGCGCCGGCGGATCAGCCGCCGATCGAGCAGGAACGCGAGAATCTCGTCGGCCCGGGCGGGATCGATGGGAACGCCAGAAACGGTGCGGGCATAGGCCGCGTGATAGACGAATACGGCGGCCGGCCGCGCGAACGAGAACCGTAGGCGATGAAGGACGCCCCGCATGAGGCTAAGTTTAAGTCATGGTGGAAGCGCTCGTCGTCACCCGGTACGTGGTGTTCGCCGCCTTCGGCGTGAGCGTCCTGGTGGCGCTCGCATCGTGGCTGGTGCGCACCCGCCGGATCTCGCCGTTCGGGTTTCCGGGCCGCGCGCTGCGGGCCATGAGCGAACCGCTCATTCAGCCGGTGGAGCGGCGCCTGGTGCGCGCCGGCGGCAATCCGGTCAACGCCGGCTGGTGGCTGGTCGTCGGCGTCGCGGGCGCCGGGGTGCTGCTGATCGCGGCCTTGAACTGGTTGTCCGGCGTCGCATACGAGTTGATCCTTTCGTTCTCGGGCGGTTTCCGCGCCGGGGCGGAGCTCCTGATCGAGGTAGCCTACAAGATCCTGGTCGCGGCGCTCTTCGTCCGCGTGATCTTCGGATGGCTCGGGTACCATCGGTACACGCGTTGGCTGCGGCCGGTGTACTTCTTGACCGACTGGGTGGTGGAGCCGATTCGCCGCGTTCTTCCGCCCATGGGTCAGCTCGACTGGAGTCCGCTCGCCGCTTGGCTGGTCCTGATGCTCCTGGAGCGAATCCTTTTGTTGGGCCTGAGACTCTGATGGCCGCGGCGACACTCCGGCGCTTCGATCGACCGGACGAGACCCGGCGGTTCGAGAAGGGAACGTTCGATCTCGTGAACATCGGGGGCGTGACGGTCGGACGTGCGAGCTACGAGCCGGGGTGGAAATGGTCCACCCACGTGGGGCCGACCGCGGGAACGAAGAGCTGCCAGGTGGAGCACGTGGGCCTCGTGGTGTCGGGGCGTTGCCGAGTGGTGATGGACGATGGCCGGGCGTTTTCCCTCGGCCCCGGTGATCTCTTCCACATCGCTCCCGGGCACGATAGCTGGGTGGAGGGGAACGAGCCGTACGTGTCGCTCCACTTCCTCGGAGCCGACCGGTACGCCAAATGAGGCTCCTCAAGGCGCTCATCAACCTGATCGTCGGCACTCTGGTCGGCGCCCTGGGAAATCAGCTGTTCGGCGCCTGGGGACTGGTGCTCGGGTTCATCGCAGGGGGCGTGGCCGCATGGTGGGTAGCGCGACGTCTATTCGAGTGACACCCGGTTCCCCGCCTTGAACACGCGAAACAGATAGTAGAGCGAGGGTAGCAGTACCACGGCGCCAAGCACCAAGGCGGCGAGCGCGAGGCGCAGGGTCGCTGGCGGGCCGGCCGCGGCGGCCACCGTCAGATCCGGCGGCAGGATGTACGGACGCTGGCTCAGCGCCCAGCCCCACAGGATGAGCGACACCTGCACCGCGGCGGCCGCGCGCGCCAGGCGCCAGCGGCGGTACCAGAGCGCGGCGAGGGCCGTGACCGCGGCCGCGCCCGTGAGCAGGTGCAGCGGCAACGCCCACGACGCGAAGACCAGGGCCCCTCGCACCGCCGCGGGAGACAGCAGGAGCGCAGACAAGGCGACACCGAAGAGCGCGACGCCGGACGCGAGCGCTCGCCACCGGAAATCCTCCCGCAGCTCTGGCTCCTCCCCCTCCATCGTCAGATAGACGGCCGCAAGAAATGCGAACGCCACCAGCGCGAACGCGCCTACCGAGAGCGCGAAGGGATTGAGCCACGGTGCGACGTACGTGGCATAGAACGCGTCTCCCGTTCCCGCTCCGCGATCGGCCAGCGCGCCCGATGCGATCGCGCCTACCGTCGTGCCGAGCAGAAGCGGGGTGATGAGGCTCGCCACCGCGAACACAACTCCCCAGTGCCGTTGCTCCTGATCCCCATGCCCGCCGCCACCGTACCGCCAGAACGTGAACGCCGAACCGCGCAGCACAATGCCGATCAGCACCAGAGATAAGGGGATGTGTAACAGCGTGCCGAGCCGAGCAAACGCGGGAGGGAAGCAGGTGAAGAGCAATACGAGCGCAAGAATCAGCCAGACGTGGTTCGCTTCCCAGACGGGACCGATCGCCTCGGCGATGAGTTCGCGTTGCCGTTCCTTGCGCGGACCGGTCGCGAGCAGGTCCCAGACGCCACCCCCGAAGTCCGCCCCGCCGAGCAGCGCGTAGGCGTTGAGCGCGAGGAAAATGACCCCGGCCAGCACGTCGGCGAGCGTCACGTATCGCTCCCTGACCGCATGTAGAAGCCTCTCCACTCCGGCATCGTGGGACTCCGCAGGATTTGCCGATACAGGAGCCAGACCACGATCACCCCGAGGAAGCAATACAGGAGCGTGAACGTGAGAAATGGCACGATGAGGCCTGGCATAGGTGTGACGGCGTCCGACGTCCGCAGCACGCCGTAGATCACCCACGGCTGCCGCCCCAGCTCCGTGACCATCCACCCCGCTTCCACCGCGATGAAACCCATCGGCGTGGCGAACGCGATGGCCCGCATGAGCCAGCGGTGGTGCGCGAGGTCGCGCCGGCGCCAGGCGAGCCATCCCACCCAGAGCGAGACGAGCGCGAGGTAGGTGCCGAGCGCCACCATCACCTGGAACGAGAGGTGGACGGCGGGGACGTTGGGCCAGTCATCGCGCGGGACGGCGTCGAGTCCCTTCACCACCGCGTGCGGATCGTGGAAGGCCAGGAGCGAAAGGGCGTACGGGATCTGGACCGCGAACCGAGTCTCGCGCGCGTCTACATCGGGCCACCCGCCGAGTGTGAGGGGCGCGCCGGCCTCCGTGCTGAACACCGCCTCGGCCGCCGCAAGCTTCACCGGCTGATGGACGGCGATGTGGCGCGCGGCGAGGTCGCCCGATAACGGCTGCAGCACCGCGGCGGGAGCTCCCACCATGAGCGCGATCTGAAGCGCGCGCCGATGAAACGCGTTTGCCGGATCCCTGAGAAGAAGCACGGCGTGGATCCCCGCGACGGCGAAGCCCGTCGCGGCATAGGCCGCCAGCGTCATGTGAATCGTCTGCGACACGGCCGCCGCGTTACCCATCGCGGCAATCGGATCCACGTTCACGGCACGGGCGTCCACGAGCTCGAAGCCCGTGGGTGCGTTCATCCAGGCATTCGCGATCACCACGAAGATGCCCGACGCGGCGCCGCTGGCGGCCACGCCCACGCCCGCCCAGAGGTGCGCTCGAGGCGAGATCCGGTCCCAGCCGTACAGGTAGATGCCGAGAAAAATCGCCTCTGTGAAAAAGGCAAAGCCCTCGAGGGAGAACGGCATCCCGATGATCGCGCCGGCGAACTCCATGAACCGGGGCCACAACAGGCCGAGCTCGAACGACAGCACCGTCCCGGACACCGCGCCTACCGCGAAGAGGGTTGCCGTCCCCTTGGCCCAGCGCTTGGCGAGATCGAGATAGATGTCGTGGCCGGTCACCTGCCAACGCCGCTCGGCCAACACCATCATGAGCGGCATGGCGATGCCGACCACCGCGAACACGATGTGAAACGCGAGCGAGATGCCCATCTGGGAGCGGGCGGCGAGCAGATCAGGCATGGGATGCAAGATAGCGCGGGCATCCTCCACCAACTTCCACCATCCTCCACAACCTTCCCATCGGCATTACATTTCGCTCACAACTGCTCGTGGTTATTTGCGGCGTATTGCGGCCACGTTAAACAAGTCGCTAAAAAGCCAGCCCGTTTGGCGACTGCTTGGCCGAACGGGCCTTCGATTTTACGGATGACGGATAACGGATGACGATCACTCTGCGCGATCTGCTCGCCGACGGCAAAGTCCACGTGCTCGATGGGGCGATGGGCACGATGCTGTACGCCAAGGGCTTTTTCCTGAATGTGTGTTACGACGAGCTGAACCTGAAGCAGCCCAAGCTCGTGCAGGAGGTGCACGAGGAGTACGTGCGTGCCGGCGCCGAGATCCTCGAGACGAATACCTTCGGCGCGAATCCTCTGAAGCTCGGGAGCTATGGGCTCGCGGACGAGACGGAGAAGATCAACCAGGCCGCCGCGGAGCTGGCGCGCCGCGCGTCCGCCGGTCGCGCCAGCGTGGTGGGGGCGATCGGACCGCTGGGCGTGCGGATCGAGCCGTTCGGCCCCACGTCGCGCGACGAAGCGTGTGGGCATTTCCGGCGCCAGGCGCGTGGGCTGATCGCGGGCGGCGTGGACGGGTTCATTCTCGAGACCTTCTCGGACGTGAACGAGATCCACGAGGCGCTGCGCGCCGTGCGGAGCGTCTCCGACCTTCCCGTGATCGCCCAGATGACGATCGGTGACGATGGGCTCACCCATTACGGCACGGGGCCCGAAACCTTCGCGAAGCAGCTCACCGATTGGGGCGCCGACGCCGTGGGCGTCAACTGCTCCGTCGGCCCCGCCGGAGTGCTCGAAGCGGTCGAGAAGCTCGTCAAGGCCACCGACCGCCCCATCTCGGCGGTGCCGAACGCCGGGCTCCCCAAGGACGTGGGCGACCGAAAGATCTACCTCGCGTCTCCGGAATACATGGCGAGCTACGCGCGACGGATGATCGAGTCGGGCGCGCGCATCGTTGGCGGTTGCTGCGGCACCACGCCCGAGCACATCAAGAAGATCCGCGACTACGTGGCGAGCGTCGTGCCCCGGCACCAGCCGGTGGTGGTCTCGCGCGAGGCGGTCGCGGCACCGGCGGGGGTTGCCGCGGTGCCGTTGGCCGAACGCTCCCCCTGGGGCAAGAAGCTCGCCGCCGGCCAGCTGGTCACGAGCGTGGAGATCGTTCCGCCGCGCGGCGTCGATCCCGCGCCGATGCTCGCGCAGTGCCGAGCCCTGAAGGTCGCCGGCGTGGACGCCGTGAACGTGCCCGACGGGCCACGCGCGCAGAGCCGGATGGGCGTCCTGCCTTCGGCGATGCTGATTCAGCGCGAGGTGGGGATCGATACCGTGATCCACTACTGTTGCCGCGACCGCAACCTGCTCGGCATGCTGTCGGACATTCTGGGCGCGCACGCGGCGGGCCTGCGGAACATCCTCATCATCACGGGCGACCCTCCGAAGATGGGGCCGTATCCCGAGGCGACGGCGGTGTTCGATATCGACTCCATCGGCCTCACGAACCTCGTGTACCGGCTGAACCACGGGCTCGACCCGGGCAACAACCCGATCGGCGCGCCCACCAAGTGGGTGATCGGCGTCGGGGTGAACCCGGGGGCCGTGGACCTGGACCGCGAGCTGTCGCGCTTCGCCTGGAAGGTCGATGCAGGCGCCGAGTTCGCAGTGACGCAGCCGGTGTTCGATCCGCGCCAACTCGAGCAATTCCTGAAACGGGTCGAGCAGTTCAAGATCCCGATCGTGGCGGGCATCTGGCCGCTTATCTCGCTCCGAAACGCGGAGTTTCTCGCGAACGAAGTCCCCGGAGTGTCGGTCCCCGACGCGGTGCTCGCCCGGATGCGGCAGGCGCAGGACAAAGGCAAAGAGGCGGCCCTGGCCGAGGGCGTGAAGATCGCGCGGGAGATGTTTCAGCAGGTGAAGGACACGGTACAGGGCGTCCAGGTCAGCGCGCCCTTCGGGAAAGTGGAAGTCGCGTTGGAGGTGTTCGGGTGAGCTCGGACGCTTTCCTGCAAGCCGCGGTGGAGGAGGCCGAGCTCGGTCTCCGTGAAGGAGGAATCCCGATCGGCTCCGTGGTGGTGCACGGCGGCAGGATCATCGGCCGGGGTCACAACCGGCGTGTGCAGCGGGGGAGCGTCGTGCTCCACGGCGAGATGGATGCGCTCGAGAATGCCGGTCGCCAACCGGCGGCCGTCTATCGCGAAGCGACGCTGTATACAACCTTGTCGCCGTGCGCGATGTGCAGCGGAGCAATCCTGCTCTACGGCATCCCCCGAGTCGTCATCGGTGAGAATCGCACGTTCGTCGGAGAAGAGCAGCTGTTGCGCTCGCGGGGGGTCGAGCTCGCCGTGATGCAGGATCAGAGGTGTATTCGCTTGATGGAGGGGTTCATCTCGGCTCACGCTGCGCTGTGGAACGAAGATATCGGGGAATAGCTCGATGTTCGTCGGTCATTATGGCGTGAGCTTCGCCATCAAGCGCGGCGACAAGACCATCCCGCTGTGGGTGCTGTTCGTCGCCGTCCAGCTGCTCGATGTGTGGTCGTGATGCTGAACGTCCAAGTCGTTGCATTCTTCGGACCCCCGCCACCGAGTGCTGCCGTGGCGGCGATCGAGGCGCTCGTGTTCTACGCCGCCTTTGCCGCGGTCGCCGCCTGGCTCGAGCGGCGACGGACCTAGGGACCCACCGCGTGCCCGAAGCGCTCGAAGGCCTGCTCCCGATCGCTGTGGCCGCGTTACTCGTGGGCGCCGCGTTCGTCATCTCCCGCGCGGTCGTGCCGTTCATCGGCTGGCGGCGCGGCGCGATCCGGTTCCGGAGCGAGCCCATCCCCGATGCTTGGCGAGACATCGTCGCACGAAACGTCCCGGTGGCGAGGAGTCTCTCGGACGAAGAGCGCGAGCGTCTGCTGCGTCTTGCCCAGGTCTTCGTGCATGACAAGCCCTTCGAAGGCTGTGGAGGACTCGAAATCACGGAGGAGATGCGGGTGACGATCGCGGCACACGCCTGCCTGCTGTTGCTGCACCTCGAGGGCCCCTGTTATCCCACGGTCCGTCGTATCCTCGTCTATCCCAGCGCGTTTGTTCCGAAGATCGCGCTGCCGGTCCATTACATGGGTGTCGTCCCCCCGCCGACCCTTGAAGCCGGTGAAGCGTGGCGCAACGGAGTGGTGGTCCTGTCGTGGGACAACGTGCAACGCGGCGCGGCCAACCCGGCGGACGGCGACGACGTAGTGCTGCATGAGTTCGCCCACGCACTCGACCACGAAGACGGAGACGCGAGGGGCACGCCCGTGTTCGAGTCCCCATCCCTGGTGCGATCCTGGGCTGGGGTCCTGTCGGCGCGCTTCAAGCAGTTGCGGCAAGACGTGGATGAGGGTCGATCCACTGTGCTCGACGCGTACGGGGCCAAGAACCCGGCCGAATTCTTCGCGGTGGCGACGGAGACATTCTTCGAGAAGCCCGAGCAGCTCAAGGACTCCGAACCAGACTTGTATGACCAGCTGCGGCAGTTCTACCATCAGGATCCAGCGAGCCGTGGCAGCCGCCCCGGCACGGGATGAGGAGAGAACCCTGCTTGTGCCGGCGGCCTCACCCGTTCATACTCCACGTTCGCGTGCGGATTACCCTGATCGGAGGCAGGATGATGCGTACCGTGTTTTGCGCTGCGCTGATCGTCAGCGCATGCGCTCCCGGCGATCGGTCGCGCCAGTCTGCCCCCGCGGGCCCAGGTCAGAAATACGCGGGAACCTGGGAGGGGCGCTCCTTTCGCAGCGCGTCCGACACCGGCACACCGATTCGAATCGTGGCCCACGTGGCGCAGGACGGAACGCTACGCGCGACGCTCATGTTCACCACCGTCCAGGCGCCACCCATCCCGATCCGCGCGCGTGAGGTCAGCGACACGGCCCTGGTGAACGAGATCGGGCCGTACCACAGTCCGACGGCGAACGCCGATGTCGTCACGCGGACCACGGGCAAGCTGCGTGGCGACTCCCTGAACGGCACATTTGAGATGCGCCCGGCCGCCGGCGGCAAAGCCATCATGACCGGAACCTTCCGCACCGCACGCGTCACGCCGTGAGGCTGTGAGCGCCGCCGAGCAGCGCGCCGCCCCCCGGCGCGCGCTGACCGTGGCGCTCGCGGTGTACGGCGCGTACCTCCTCTTTCAACCCGGCCACTACAGCTGGCTCGACAGCCTCGATCTCGCGATCCACGAGTTCGGGCACCCGCTGTTCCGAATCTTCGGCGAGTTCGTCGGCTTCCTGGGTGGGACGCTGATGCAGCTCATCATGCCCGCCGCGTTCGTGACGTATTTCTGGCGACGCGGCGATCGGCACGCGGCCACCGTCGCGTTGTGGTGGGTCGCGCAGAATCTCTGGAACATTTCCATCTATATCCAGGACGCCCAAGCGCAGGAATTGCCCCTGGTCGGCGGGGGCGAGCACGACTGGACCTACCTGCTCGGCCGGCTCGGCCTCCTGAATCATGGTCGGCTCATCGGTGGGGTCGTGCGCGTCGCCGGTGCGGTGACATATGCGTGGTCCTGCCTCAGGGGATGGACCTACGCTGGCGGCGAGAACGCGTCGTCGTAGCTTAGCTCCGACTCCAAAGGAGCCTTCATGCCGACCGCCAACGTGAACATCCTCGCCGTCCTCGTCGCCACCGTGCTGACCTTCGTGCTCGGGATGGCGTGGTATTCCCCGGCCCTGTTCGCCCGACAGTGGATGGCCGCCCAGGGCTACACGCCCGAGAAGCTCGAGGAGATGAAGCGAAGGGGCGTGACGCGGGCCTACGCCGTGTCCGTGCTCTCCAACCTGGTGACCGCCTATGTGATCGCGCTGCTGGCGTCCTACACGAGCTCCACGACGCTCGCACAGGGCCTGTGGCTCGGCTTTCTCTCGTGGCTCGGCTTCGCCGCGACGATCGGCCTCACCGCCAACGTGTTTTCCGAGAAGCCCCTCGCCGCGTGGGTGATCGACACGGGGTACCAGCTCGCGTACCTCGTGCTCATGGGCGCGCTGCTCTCGGTGTGGCATTGAGCGGGTGAGCCAGGCTCGCACCGCGCTCGTCGCCGGCGCATCCGGGCTCGTCGGCGGCCACCTCCTGGGGCTGCTGCTCGACGATCCGGCATACGACCGGGTCACGACGCTCGCGCGCGGCGCCCTGCCGCGCACGCACAAGAAGCTGGTGCAGCGAGTCGTGGACTTCGACCGGCTCGCGGAACTGGGCGATTTCCCGCGCGTGCACGACGTCTTCTGCTGTCTGGGTACGACCATCCGGCAGGCGGGCTCGCAGGACGCGTTTCGCAAGGTCGATATGACCTACGTGGTGGAGCTCGGGCGGATGGCCGTCCGCCACCGCGCCGCCCAGTTTCTCGTCGTAACCGCGCTGGGTGCGGACCCGCGTTCGCGGGTGTTCTACAATCGCGTGAAAGGAGAGACCGAGGAAGCGATCCGGCGTCTCCAATTCGAGGGAATCCAGATCTTTCGACCCTCACTGCTGCTCGGCAAGCGACCGCGGAGCCGCCCGGCCGAGCGGATCGCGGGCTTGTTGAGCCCGCTCGTCGGGTGGGTGATGATGGGGCCCCTGGCGCGATACCGGCCGATCAAAGCGGCCACGGTCGCGCGGGCCATGGTGCGGGTCGCCCGAGACGCGTCCCACGGGGCGCACGTGTACGAGTCCGACGAGATCCGCCGCCTGGGCCGGCGCTAGTTGCGCTGGATCTCGACCGGTCCGTTCGTGGTCACGACGCGAATCGGAGCGCCTCCCGAGCCGAGCCGAGTCGAAATCCGACGCCCCACCCTGCCCTGGATCGTGACCGTGAGGGGGAACCCGACCGTCATCGGACCGTTCACGGTCCCGAACTCGAGCTGCGCGGAATAGTTGTCCGGAATAGCGAGGTTCACAGGCCCGTTCGTCGTTTCCGCATCGAGCCCGGCGCCATCCCAGTGCGCACCCACAAGCTCGATGTCGAGCGGCCCGTTGGTGGTCCGGGCACGGACGTCGCCGCCCACGCCCGCGAGTGAGATCGGCCCGTTGTACGCCGTCAACGTCATGCGGCCCGTCACGTCCCGCACACCGATCGGCCCGTTGTAGGTATCGAGCTTCAGGTCCGAGTGCCGGGGCGCATACACGACGAAGCTCACCGACCACGACTGGCGGCGTCCCGCATCCGGGCCCTCCGCGCCGATCGTGGTTCCCGCCGCCGCGATCTTGATCGTCTGCGCCAGGGCCGCCGCCTCGGCGTCTGTCGCGCCCTCGGCCTGGATGCGGGCGTGCACTTCGATGCTGTCGCGATCCCACCCTTCGACCGCCACGGCCCCGTTCCGCCCTGGATCCACGGTGATCACGCCACCCTTAGCGAGCGAGGTAACCCGCACTTCGCAGGCCTTGGCCCGCCAGGCGTCGTCCCGATCTCGGCACTGGGCCATCCAGCGGGCATCCGCGGCGCTCTGAGCGCGCACGGCGGTGGGAACGGCCAGCAGCAGGAATGGAATCGCGCGCTTCAGCATCGGGCCTCCTGGTCGGCATCGGATCGAAGGGGTTGGGAATCACGGCTGTTTTGACACCCTCAGTAGCCAAACCGTTGGCTCCCGGGTCATTATCTCCGCGTGAAATTCCCCCATCCGCTAACGCTCATGTGTGGCTGCGTCTTGCTGGCGGCGGTCGCGAGCCACGTGCTGCCACCTGGGGAGTACGACCGGCGCGATGACCCCGTGACCGCCCGCCAGGTGGTGGTGGCGGGGACGTACCACAGCGTGGCCCCGCGTCCGGTCGGGGCGTTCCAGGCACTGGTGGCCATCCCGCGAGGCATGGCGGACGCGGCAGCGGTCATCTTTTTCGTGTTCCTGATCGGCGGCGCGTTCACCGTGGTGGACGAAACGGGCGCGCTGCGCCAGGGCGTGGACTGGCTGGTGCGGCGCTTCGGGCATTCCGAGACACTGGTCATTCCGGTGACTTCGCTCGCCTTCGCGCTCGGCGGCGTGCTCGACAACATGAAGGAAGAGATCATCGCGCTCGTGCCGGTGATGCTCCTGCTCTCGCGGCGCCTCGGGTACCGGCCGACCGTCGCCGTCGCGATGAGCCTCGGCGCTGCGGCGGTGGGCGCGGCCTTCAGCCCCATCAATCCGTTTCAGGTCGGGATTGCCCAGCAGCTCGCGCAGCTCCCGCTCCTCTCGGGGTCGTGGTTCCGGATCGCGTTCCTGATTGGCGCACTGGCCCTCTGGATCTGGGGCACCATTCGCTACGCGGTCCGCACGCGCTCGGACCCGGCCCCACCACCGGCGACGGGTGACAGGTCCGCAGGCACCGGGACACTCGACCGGCGTCGCTGGATCGTGTTGGCCCTCGTCCTCGTGACATTCGGCGCGCTGGTGGCCGGAGTCCTGGGCGCCAAGTGGGGATTCAACGAGATGGCGGCGCTATTCTTCGCGATGGGGGTGGTGGCCGGGCTCGTCGGCGGACTCGGCGTCGGCGGCACGGCGGAGGCATTCGTCGCCGGCTTTCGCTCAATGGCCTACGCCGCTCTCTTGATCGGCTTCGCCCGCGCGATCTTTGTCACGCTCGAGCAGGGGCGGATCGTCGACACGATCGTGCACGGTCTCTTCACCCCGCTCGCCAACCTGCCGCTCGCCCTCGCCGCGCTCGGCATGATGCTCGTCCACGCCCTCGTCCACGTGCCGGTGCCGAGCCCGAGCGGGCACGCCGTGCTCACACTACCCATCCTCGTCCCGCTCGCCGACCTGCTCGGCCTATCGCGGCAGGTCACGGTGCTCGCGTATCAATACGGCGGCGGCCTGTGCGAGCTCTTTACGCCGACGAACGGAGCACTCATGGCGATCCTCGCGGCGGCGCAGGTGCGCTACGAAGAGTGGCTGCGCTTCGCCGCTCCCCTGTTGCTCGGTCTTCTGGCGCTCGGCGCTGGCGCGATCGGCCTGGGCGTGGCGATCGGGCTCCAGTAGGTTTGCCAATCCCCCCACTCGTCCGGAGGCACCTCCGATGGCCCGAACAGACGTTTTCTCCTCTCTGCTCGCGACGCTATTCCTGTCGACAGCACTCTGTGCCCAAACCCCGGCGCGTCGCCATGTGAACGTCCCGACCGTCGCCCCGCGCGCCGCCGACGTCGCCAGCGTCGACGGCGTCGTCAAGGCGTACTACGACGTGATCAGCGGGCCCGCGGGCCAGCCGCGCCAGTGGTCCCGCGATCGCTCGCTCTACATCCCCGACCTTCGGTTCGTGGCCACCGGCATCGCGAAGCAGCGGCCGTACGCCCGCGTGATGGACCACCAGACGTTTGTGGACGGCTCCGACTCGGCGATGGTGCACGACGGCTTCTTCGAGCGTGAAATCCATCGTGTGACCCGGGAATACGGGAACATCGTCCAGGTGTTCAGTACGTACGAAGAGCACCGCACGGCGGACGGCCCGGTTGAGGGCCGGGGTATCAACGCGTTGCAGCTCTACTGGGACGGCACGCGCTGGTGGGTGGCATCCGCCATCTGGTTCGAGGAAGACCCCGCGCATCCGATTCCCAAGGACTTCCTGCCGTAGGCGGCCCCCCCCGATGCCACGAGATCGCCGCTCGACACAGCTCCTCGATCTGTTCGATCAAGCGTTCAATCGCCGCGCGTGGCACGGGACCGGGCTCTGGGGATCGCTCCGGGGCCTCACGTTCCGCGAGGCATTGTGGCGCCCCGGCCGCGGACGGCACAACATCTGGGAGGTGGTGCTGCATGCGGCCTACTGGAAGTACATCGTGCGCCGGCGCCTGACGCGCGACGCGACTCTTTCATTCCCGCGCGCCGGCTCGAACTGGCCTCGCTTGCCAGATCGGCCCGACGCGGCCGGCTGGCGGCGTGACGTGGCGCTCCTCAAGGAGGAGCACCGCTTGCTCCGTGCGGCGATCGTTCGCTTCCCGCCCGCGCGACTCAACGCAAAGGGATGGCGCTCGACCTGGACGAATGCCCAGCACATCGGGGGTATCGCCGCGCACGATCTCTATCACACGGGGCAGATTCAGCTGCTCAAAGTACTCCGCCGTCAGTCATCCGTTGTCAGTTGAGGCGGTTCAGCACAGCGCGCAACGGATAACGGACCACGGATAACGGGCGTAGCGCTCAGCCTTCCACGGGCTCGGGCGGACCTGCGACGACCGGTGTGGCCGGTTTCGGTTCCCGCCGTTTCGCCAACCACGTCTGCAGCTCGTCCAAGTACGTGTAGAGCACGGGCGTCACGTACAACGTCACGAGCTGCGAGAACGCGAGGCCGCCCACGACTGCCACGCCGAGCGGGCGCCTGGTCGCGGCACCCGCGCCCCAGCCGACGGCGATGGGAATCGCCCCCATGAGCGCCGCCATGGTCGTCATCATGATCGGGCGGAACCGCACGCGCGCCGCTTCGACGATGGCCTGCTCCGGTCGCATGGCTCCCGCTCCGCCGCGCTCCGCCTCGAGCGCGAAGTCGATCATCATGATGGCGTTCTTCTCCACGATCCCGATCAGCATGATGATCCCCACGAACGCATAGACGTTGAGATCGAGCCCCCAGACCATCAGGGTCACGAGCGCGCCGAAGGCCGCGAACGGCAGGCCCGAAAGAATCGTGATGGGGTGGATGAAGCTCTCGTACAGGATGCCGAGGATCACGTAGATCACGAACACCGCGAGAACCAGAAGGAGCGCGAGGCCCTGCTGGGTGTCCTGAAATGCCTGGGCCGTTCCCGAGAAGTTCGCCGCAATGGACGCCGGCAGCACAGCGCGTGCTTCGCTCTGAACCTGGGCGAGCGCCGTGCCGAGGGAGACCCCGGGCGCGAGGTCGAACGAGATCGTCACCGACGGCAGCTGGCCCGCGTGGTTCACGGTGACCGGCCCGACGCCGGTGGTGAACGTGGCGACGGCGTTCAGCGGCACGAGCGGTCCGCTGGTCGAGCGTACCCACAGAGAGCCCAGCGACGGCACGTCCTGCTGGAACTGCGGCAGCAGCTCCATGACGACCCAGTATTCGTTGGTCGAGGTGTAGATCGTCGAGACCTGACGCTGGCCGAACGCGTCGTACAGCGTGTTCTCGATCTCGGTCGCCGAGACGCCGAGCTGGCCGGCGTGCTCGCGGTCGATATCGACCGTCACCTGTGGATTCTCGATCAGGAGATCGCTCGTCACGTCGGTGAGGTTGGACAGCTGGCGGAGCCGTGCCTCGAGCGCACCCGCCGCCTGGTTCAGCGTGGTGATGTCGCCGCTCTGCAGGGTGTACTGGTACAGGCTCTTCGAGGAAAGCCCGCCGATCGAGATGGCGGGCGGGTTTTGCACGAAGACCGAGATTCCCGATACCCCCAGGGCCGCGCGCGCGAGGTCGCGCGCGATCTCGTCCGCGCTGCGGTGGCGCTCACCGATCGGCCGCAGATCGATGGTGAGCTGCCCCTGGTTCGCGGCAGCGGTGGTCCCCACCGACGAGGTCACCGACCGCACGTCGGGGTCACGGGCGATCGTGGCCGCCACGTCCCGCTGGCGCTGCACGAGCGCGTCGTACGAAACGCCCTCCGCGGCCTCCGTGGTCGCGAGCAGCTGGCCCGTGTCGTCGGTCGGGAAGAGACCCTTGGGGGCCACCCAAAACAACCAGCCTGTCGCGACCAGGATCAGTCCGGAGAAGGCCATCGTCGCGGGCCGATGCTCCATGACCCACTTCAGGGTCCGCAGGTACGCCGCGAGCGAGCGGTCGTACACACGCTCCGTCGCCTGGTAGAGCCGCCCGTGCCGTGCGCCGTGATCCGAGCGCAGGAAACGGCTCGACAGCATCGGACTGAGGGTGAGCGACACGACCCCCGACACGAGGATGGAGACGCCGATCGTGACCGCGAACTCGTGGAACAGCTTCCCGATGAGCCCGCCCATGAACAGGATCGGGATGAACACCGCCGCGAGCGAGAACGTCATCGAGACGATCGTGAAGCCCACCTCCGCGGCGCCGTCCAGGGCGGCCTGCATGCGCGGCTTTCCCATTTCCAGGTGCCGCACGATGTTCTCGAGCATTACGATCGCATCGTCCACCACGAACCCCACGGCCAGCGTGAGGGCCATGAGGGACAGGTTGTCGAGGCTGTAGTGCAGGAGATACATCACCGAGAACGTCCCGATGATGGACATCGGGAGCGCCAGGCTCGGGATGATCGTCGCCGAGATGTTGCGGAGAAACAGGAAGATCACGAGCACGACCAGCGCGAGCGTCAGCTCCAGCGTGAACGTGACGTCGTGCACGGACGCCTGGATCGTGGCCGAGCGGTCGTACAGGGTTTCGACGCGCACGGCGGGCGGGATCTCCCGTTGCACCCGGGCCAGCGCGGCCTTCACGCGTTGGGTCACCGCGACGGTGTTCGTGCCCGGCTGGCGCTGAATCGCGAGTACGATGGACGGCGCCCCGTTGTACCAGCTCGCCGTCTTGTTGTTCTGCACGTCGTCCGAGACGCGGCCGACCTCGCTCAGGTGCACCGGCGCGCCATTGCGGTACGCGACGACGAGCTCGCGGAAGGCGTCGGCGTTCCCCAGCTGCCCCGTGGCCTGCACCGTGAGGGCCGTCTTCGCTCCCCACAGCACGCCGGTGGGCAGGTTGACGTTCTGATTCGCGATCGCCGTGGCCACGTCCTCGAGCGCCAGGCCGCGCGAGGCGAGCTGCGAGGGGTCGAGCTGGATCCGCACCGCGTACTTCTGGGCGCCGTACACCAGTACCTGCGCCACCCCACCCACCATCGACAAGCGCTGCGCGATCGTGGTCTCGCCAAACTCGTCGAGCGTCGAGAGCGGCACGACGTCCGATGTCAGCGCGAGCGTGAGGATCGGGGCGTCCGCCGGGTTGGTCTTCTGATAGGACGGCGGGATGATTCCCTGCGGCAGCGTCCGCAGGGTCTGCGTGATCGCCGCTTGGACGTCCTGCGCCGCCGCGTCGATGTTGCGGTCGAGCGCGAACTGGATCACGATCTGCGTCTGTCCCAGGCTCGACGTCGACGTCATGTTGTCGATGCCCGCGATCGTCGAGAACTGCTTCTCGAGCGGCGTGGCGACCGTGGCCGCCATCGTCGCCGGGCTCGCGCCCGGCAGGCTCGCGCTCACCGTGATCGTGGGGTAGTCGACGTTCGGAAGGTCGCTCACGGGAAGCTGGCGGTACGCCACGATTCCGAAGAACAGGATCGCCACCATGACGAGCGTCGTCATGATAGGGCGCCGGATGAAGAGGGACGTGGCGTTCACGCGGGTCGCCTCACGAGAAGACGCGTCGGCAGCCGGCCCAGCCACGTCTGCAAATCGTCCAGATACGTGTAGAAGACTGGCGTGACGTACAGCGTCACGATCTGCGAAATGATCAGCCCACCCACGACCGCGATGCCGAGCGGGCGTCGCGACGCCGCACTCGCGCCCACGCCGATCGCGATCGGCAGCGAGCCGACGATCGCCGCGACGGCGGTCATCATGATCGGCCGGAACCGCACGCTGGCCGCCTTCACGATCGCCTCCGCTGGCGTCGTGTGCCCGGCCCGCTCGGCCTCGACGGCGAAGTCGATCATCATGATCGCGTTCTTCTTCACGATCCCGATCAACATGATCACCCCGACGTAGCCGTACACGTCGAGCTCCACCCGCGTGACGAACAGCGCAAGCAGGGCGCCGAAGGCGGCGAACGGCAGCCCGCTGAGAATCGTGATCGGGTGCACGAAGCTCTCGTAGAGAATGCCGAGGATCACGTAGATGACGAACACGGTGATGAGCAGCAGCACGCCCAGCCCCTGCTGCGACGACTGGAACGCCTGCGCCGTGCCGGAGAACCCGGTCGTGATCGTCGCGGGGAGGGTCTGGCGCGCGATCCGGGTGACCGCGTCCACGGCCGGGCCGAGCGAGCCGTTCGGGAGCAGGTTGAACGAGATCGTGACCGAGGGCAGCTGCCCCGAGTGATTCACGCTGAGCGGCCCAACCCCTCGCTCGAAATCGGCCACCGCCGGGAGCGGCACGACGGCGCCGTTGGCGCCCGGCACATAGAGCCGCGTCAGGGCGGTGGCGTCGAGCTGGTCGCGCGGCGCGACCTCCATGAGGACCCAGTACTCATTGCTGCTCGTATAGATCGTGGAGACCTGTTGCTCGTTGTACGCGCTGGCGAGCGCCTGCTCGATCGCCGCGGGCGTCACGCCCAGCTCGGCCGCGCGCGTGCGATCGATGCGGACCGTGACCTGCGGGTTGGCGTTGAGCAGATCCGTCGTCACGTCCGTGATGAGCGGCAACTGGCGCAGCTTGGTGAGCAGCTGCTGCGCGCCCTGGTCGACGGTCGCTACGTCGTTCCCCTGCAGCGTGAACTGATACAGGCTCTTGGATGACCGGCCGCCGATCCGGATGCTGGGCGGGTTCTGGATGAAGACGCTCAACCCCGGGATGTGCGACAGTCGGCGCGACAGCTCCGCAACCATCGCGTCCGCCGGCGGACGCTGCCCCGCCGGCTTGAGGGCGATGAACAGCGAGCCCTGGTTCGACGCCCCCGACGGTCCGCCGGCTCCCACCGACGACATGTAGCCCGCGACGTTCGAGTCCTGCGCCAGCGCCGCCGCCGCCTGCTGCTGCAGCCGCACCATCTCGACGAACGAGGTGCCCTGCGCCGCCTCCGTCGTGCCCGACAGCAGCCCGGTGTCATCGGAGGGGAAGAGTCCTTTGGGCACGACCACGAACAGGACCGCGGTGAGCACGAGGATGAGCGCGGAGAACGCGAGCGTGAGCGGGCGGTGCCGCATCACCCAGCCGAGACTGCGCTCGTAGGCGGCGAGCGTGCGCCGGAACACGCGCTCGGTCGCGTCGAACCAGCGTCCATGCTGCGTACCATTGTGCGGCTTCAGAAACCGGCTGCACAGCATCGGCGTGAGCGTGAGCGAGACCACGCCCGACACGAGAATGGCGACGCCGATGGTGATCGCGAACTCGCGGAACAGGCGCCCGATGATTCCCCCCATGAAGAGCAGCGGGATGAAGACCGCGGACAGCGACAGCGTCATGGAGACGATCGTGAAGCTCACCTCCGCCGCGCCCTCGAGCGCCGCGCGCATGGGCGGTTTTCCCATCTCCAGATGACGGACGATGTTCTCGAGCATGACGATCGCGTCGTCCACCACGAACCCCACCGCGAGCGTGAGAGCCATGAGGGAGAGGTTGTCGACGCTGAAGCTCAGGAGGGCCATGATCGAGAACGTGCCGACGATCGCCATCGGCAACGCGAGGCTCGGGATCAGCGTGGCGACGACATTGCGGAGAAACAGGAAGATGACCAGGACGACGAGCACGAGCGCGAGGACGAGCGACGACTTCACGTCGTGTACGGCGCTCTCGATCGAGACCGATCGGTCGTACCGAATGTTGACCTTGACGGACGGCGGGAGCTCCTGCTCCACCTCGGCGAGCGCCTGTTTCGCAGCGCGGGCGACCGCCACCGTGTTCGTGCCCGGCTGGCGCTGCACCGCCAGCACGATCGCGCGGTCGGTGTCGTACCAGCTCGCCGCCTTGTTGTTCTGCACGTCGTCGAGCACGTTGCCCAGCTCACCTAGATGGACCGGCGCCCCGTGGCGGTACGCGACCACGAGGCGGCGAAACTGCGCGGCGTTATTGAGCTGGCCCGTGGCTTGAACCGTTAGGGTCCGCTCGGGACCGTACAGCACGCCCGTGGGGAGGAGGACGTTTTCGGTGCGCACCGCCCGCGCCACCTGACCGATCGTGAGCCCCCGGCCCGAGAGCTGGGCGGGGTCGAGTTGGATCCGGACCGCGTATTTCTGGGCGCCGTACACGGCCACCTGTGCCACGCCATCCACCATCGAGAGTCGTTGCGCGATCGTGGTCTCGCCGTACTCATCCAGCGCCGAGAGGGGCATGACGTTCGACGTGAGCACCAAGAAGAGGATCGGCGCCGCGGCGGGGTTCTGTTTGTGATACGAGGGCGGAATGATGTTCGAGGG
>Ga0070709_10000261_pt1 | contig 33691 bp, 32 predicted proteins | sample LARL51metaG_FD_65449 | JGI IMG/M metagenome (GOLD analysis project Ga0070709, IMG submission 65449) | Corn, switchgrass and miscanthus rhizosphere microbial communities from Kellogg Biological Station, Michigan, USA - LAR L5-1 metaG | ecosystem: Host-associated > Plants > Roots > Rhizosphere ... | reverse complement strand
GGTCTGGTCGCTCGACGAGATCGGTGATGTCCAAGGCCTGGCGTCGCTCGCCGTGCCACAGAGTTGAGCATTAGGGACACGACGCCTCAGCTCCGTGGCGCGGATCGTGGCAGCGAACGTGCTTATCGATGGCCGGCGACGGTCGTGGCGCAGATCCAGGATGCGGTTCGACGTGCGTTGAAACAGTCGGGAAAATGGCTATCTCTCCGGCACGTCCATGTATGCTGGTGCCCTCATGCCGCTCGTCCAGGTTTCCCTTCGCCGAGGAAAGCCCGCCGCCCATCGCCAGGCCATCCTCGACGGCATCTATCGCGCGCTGCGAGCCACGTTCGATGTGCCGGAAGAGGATCGCTTCATGACCATCACCGAGCACGACGAAACCGACTTCAGCTACAGCCCAAACTATCTCGGCATCCAGCGCAGTGACGATCTCGTGATGATCCAGGTCACCGTCAACAACACGCGCACGGTCGAGAAGAAGCAGGCGCTGTTCCGGCAGATCGCCGCCAACCTGACCGCCAATCCCGGACTTCGTCCGGAAGATGTCTTGATCAACCTCGTCGAGGTCGTGCCGGCAAACTGGTCGTTCGGCCACGGCATCGCGCAATATGTTGCCGACAAGAGCTGACGGCGTCCTTTCATCGCCCCAGAGCCTCCGTTCCGATTGAATTGGAACGGAGGCTCTGGCTTCTTGTTTTGACGCGTTTTCTTCACGCGAACCGGTTCCCACTTCACTCGAAAACGCTCTAGCTGAGCTCGCTCCGGACATGCGCGGCCGCGTCGCACATCGACTTCAGCTTTCCGAACGCGGTTGCGCGCGGCATGTATTTCATGCCGCAATCCGGCGCGATCACGAGCCTGTCGGGCGCAACATGCTTCAGCCCGTTGCGGATGCGCTCGGACACGACAGAGACGGTCTCGATCTCGGGATCCCCGAGGTCGAGCACGCCGAGCATGATCTTCTTCGGCGCGAGATCTTTGAGCACGCCGAGATCGAGCCGCGGCTGCGCCGCCTCGATCGAGATCTGCTCGGCCGTGGTGTCGGCGAGTTCCGCCAGAAAGGAATAGCCTGACGGTTTGGTCGAGCCCGGCACGACCGCCGCATAGCCGAAGCAGAGATGCACGATCGTCGGCACGTTAAGGCCCTCGAGTGCGCGGTTGATCGCCTTCACGGCGATGCGCCGCGCCAGCTCCGGATTGTTGCGCACCCAGGGCTCGTCGAGCTGGATCACGTCGGCGCCGGCCTTTTCCAGGTCGCGCGCCTCGGCATTGACCACTTCCGCGAACGCCATCGCCAGCGCCGCGTCATCGCGGTAGTACTCGTCCCTGGCCTGCTGGCTCATCGTGAACGGGCCCGGCAGCGTGATCTTGGCGGCGCGATCCGTATTGCGGCGGAGGAACTCCATGTCGCGCAGCTCCACCGGATGAGTGCGGCGGATCTTTCCGACCACGCGCGGCACCGGCGTTTCGAGCCCCGCGCGCGAGACGATGATCGCCGGATTGTCGGCATCAATGCCGTCGAGCGCGGTCGCGAGGCGATTGGAGTAGCTCTCCCGCCTGATCTCGCCATCCGTCACGATATCGATGCCGGCACGCTCCATGTCGCGGATGGCGACGATGGTCGCGTCGTCCTGTGCCTCCTCCAGGTGCTGGGCCGGAAGCCGCCACATCGCCTGCATGCGCGTGCGCGGCACCGATTTGGACAGCATCGCGCGATCCACCAGCCAGTCCGGTTGCGGATAGCTGCCGACCACGGTGGTCGGCAACAGATGTGTGGGCTTGGTCACGATGCTCTCCTTTCAAGTATCAGGCGGCGGGCCGCAGCGCGTCCGATGCGATCCCGCTGATAGCGCCCTGGCCGCCGCGCGTTCCGGTGCGCCAGATCGCGGCCTTATTCTCGATCCAGCGGAGCAGGGCGTTGAACGCGATCGCCATCGCCAGCACCAATAGCACGCCCGCGAACACATGCGGGCTGTCGAGGATGGTCCGGTAGCGGGAGATCAAATAGCCGATTCCGGCCGAGGAGATCAGCATTTCCGAGACCACAACGCCGACAATGACGAGTGCGCCGCCGACGCGCAGGCCCGACAGCACGGTCGGGATCGCCGCCGGGATGATCACCCGGACCAGCCGTTGGCCTGGCGTCGCGCCCATGCTGCGCGCGGCCAGCAGGAGTTGCGGGTCGATGGTCTGTATGCCGGCCGCGGTTGCGAGCATCGTCGGCAAGAATCCGTAGATCGAGGCGAACGCGATTTTCGACTCCGGCCCGATGCCGAACCAGACGGTGAAGACCGGATAGAGAATGACGAGCGGCACCGCATAGAGGCTCGACACGACCGGCATGATGAGCCGGCGCGGCCGCGGCAGGCTGCCGACCACGGCGCCGACCAAAATGCCGCCGCCGCAGGCGAAGGCCATGGAGACCGCGGCCTCGAACAGCGTTACCGTGAGGGCCTGCCCGTACTCGCCGGCCTCGTTCCATCCTGCTGCCAGCGTCGACGACAGCGCGGGCAGGAAGAGTTCCGGCACGAGGCCGCTGCGCGGCAAGGCTTCCCAGAGCACGACGAGCCCCGTCACGATCAGCCAGCGCAGCGTTGATGCTTTCATCGCCGCCTCATGCCGATTTCCGGATGTGCCGCCAGATGCGCTCACGCAGGCTTCCGAACGCATCGCCGCTCAGCATCTCGTAAGTGCGGGGGCGCGGCAGCGGCACCTGCAACTGATCGACGATGCGGCCCGGGCGCGGCGACATCACCACCACCTCGTCGGCGAGATAAACGGCCTCGGTGAGGCTGTGGGTGACGAATACGACGGTCTTGCCGGTCGCGGCCCAGATCCGCAAAAGCTCGTCGCCCATCGTCATCCGGGTCTGCTCGTCCAGCGCCGCGAACGGTTCGTCCATCAAAAGCACCGGCGGATCCTGCACCAGGCCGCGGGCGATGGAGACGCGCTGCTTCATGCCGCCGGAGAGCTCGTGCGGATGGCGCTGACCAAAGCCGTCCAGCCCGACCAGCTTCAACGCCTCCTGCGCTTTCGCGCGCCGCTCGGCCTTTGCGACGCCGCGCAGCAGCAGTGGAAATTCGACATTTTCCTCGGCGGTGAGCCAGGGAAACAGGCTCGCTTCCTGAAACACCACCCCGACCCGATCCGGATCGGGTTTTGCGATCGGCATGCCGTTGATGGTGACGATCCCGGTGGTCTGCGGCAGCAGGCCCGCCAGCATCATGAGCAATGTCGATTTGCCGCAACCACTCGGTCCGACCAGGACGACGAAGCGCCCCGGCTTGATGTCGAGCGACACCTCGGCAAGCGCGACCACGTCCTGCGTCGACGTGCTGAACACGCGGCCGACATTGCGCAGCTCGATCGAGCCCGCCGGCGAGGCCTTTCGCAGTGGCGTTACGTTCGCCAATGGCTGCATCTCGCCTCCACCCATCGGATCGTTTCGTTGAAGGCGATCGCGATCACGGCGACCATCACCACGCCCGCCAGCAGCTGCTTCATCTGGAAATTCTCGCCCCAGCTCGCGATCTGGTGGCCGATGCCGTCGCGCGAGGCGTACATTTCGGCCAGGATGACGCCGGTGAGATTGAAGATCATCGAGATCCGCAGCGCTTCGAGCAGGACGGGCAGCATGCTCGGCAGATAGACGCGGAGCGCGGTCTGCGTCGAGGTCGCGCCGTAGGACCGTGCCACCGTCAGATACTCGGCCTTCACCGACTCCACCGCCGTGGTCGTCGACATGACCACGATGAAGATGGTGGAAAAGAAGCCGAAGCCGACCTTTTCCGCAAAACCGACGCCGAACACCAGGATGAACATCGGCAGGAAGATCGATTTCGGAATCGAGAAGGCGAAGAACAGCAGCGGTTTTGCGACGTCGGCAAAATAGCGGTTTTCAGCGATGAGAAATCCGATCAGGCAGCCCGTGGGCACCGCGAGCACGAACGCCGTCATGACCTCCAGCGCGGTCGCCGCCAGATCGCCGCGGATGCTCGTGCGTTGCAGCAGATCGAACAGCGTCGCCAGCGTTTCGGAAGCTGGCGGAAGCAGTCGTGGATTGACGAGGCCGGCCCGCGACATCAGCTCCCACACGGGGAAGATGGCCAGGATGATGGCGACGCGCCCGACCTTGATGCCGATGCCCTCCGCCATGGTCACGGCCTCGTCGGCACCGGCTTGAACGCGGTCGAGATGACCTCCTGGGGCGGCACGCTGTCCTTCAGCCCGCCGAGCTTTGCGAGGTCGAGCGAGAGCTGCACGGCGGGAAGCGCGTTGGACGCGGCCATGTCGCCATCGGTCTCGAGCTTCATGATCGAGTTCTCATATTCGAGCGCGGCGATCTCCGGCGGCATCTCGTAGAGGTCGGCGATCAGCTTGACCGTGATGTCGCGATTGCTCCGCATGAACTGCACGGCACCGTAGAGCGCGTTCAGCGCCTTCTGCACGACAGCAGGTTTTGCCTCGGCGAACTTGTCGAGCACGATCCAGCCCGCGGTCAGGTTCGGCGGCACGGCGGCGGCATAGTCCAGAATGGTGCGAGCGTCGCCGGCTTTGAGGATCTGAAAGGAAAGCGGCGAGTACACCACGGCGGCATCGACATTGCCGGCGAGCAGGTTCGGCACCAGGCCGCCGCCGCCGACCGGCACGCGCGTGAAATCGATTTTTCGGTCCTGGATGGTCCATAGCGCCAGCAGGTCGGAGCCGGAGCCGGCCGCGGTGATCGCAACCTTCTTGCCGTTCAAGTCCTTGACGTCGAGCGTCGATTTCGCCGGCACCATGAGCTGCCAGCCGAAATTGCCCATCGACGCGCGCGCCACGATTCTTGACATCACCCCCTTCTTGCGTCCGGCGGAGACCAGCGACGGCGGATCGAGGATGATGTCGGCCGCGCCTGCCGCCATGCCTTCAAACGTCTCGGCGCCGGAGCGATAGATCGTCAGTTCCGCGGTGATGCCTTCCTTCTCGAAAAACTTCTGCCGCACGGCGGTCTCGGCGACGGTGGTCGGCCAATAGGTCTTGGTTGGCAGCCCGACGCGGACCGTTTCACCGTGTGAGGCGGCGCCGTGCGCGAGAAGGGCCAGCGCCATCAAGGACGCCGATACGAGGCGGCGAGGGATTTTCATTGTTCTGTTTCCTCCCGTACGATTGCGCGATTGTCGCCGTCTGCTTGCGCAAGCGTCAATCGAAATCGCCTGTTTTTACGATTGACCATGCAGAAAGCCGCCGCTACCTCTTCCGGGATCAGCCCCGGCTGGACCGTAGCCACGCGCGGCCGAGCAGAGCTGCCCGCGTGCGAGGACAAGGATGAACAACAACAGCCCGCATGACGTCGCGGAATTCGACTATGTCATCGTCGGCGCGGGTTCGGCTGGATGCGTGCTCGCCAATCGCCTGAGCGCCGACGGCCGGCATTCCGTGCTGCTGCTCGAGGCCGGCCCGAAGGACAGCAATGTCTGGATCCACGTGCCGATCGGCTACGGAAAACTGTTCAAGGACAAGCGTGTCAACTGGATGTACCAGACCGAGCCCGAGCCGGGACTCGGCGGCCGCCAGGTCTTTCAGCCGCGCGGAAAAGTGCTGGGCGGATCGAGCTCGATCAACGGCCTGCTCTATGTGCGCGGCCAGCACGAGGATTATGACCGCTGGCGCCAACTCGGCAATGTCGGCTGGGGCTTTGACGACGTGCTGTCCTATTTCAAGAAAGCGGAAAACCAGATCCGCGGCGCCGATCAGTATCACGGCACGGGCGGTCCGTTGTCGGTGTCGGACTGGCGGCATCACGATCCGCTGTCGGAAGCTTTTGTAAAGGCGGCGGTCGAGGCCGGCATTCCCTACAATCCGGACTTCAACGGCGCGACCCAGGAGGGCGCCGGCTTCTTCCAGACCACGACGCGGCGCGGCCGGCGCGCCTCCAGCGCCTTCTGCTATCTGCGGCCGGCGCGCAGCCGCGCCAATCTGCGCATCGAAACCGACGCGCTGGCGCAGCGCGTCACGTTCGAGGGCCGCCGCGCCCGCAGCATCGAATACCGGCAGAACGGCGTGGTGCGAAGCGCGCGGGCGCGCCGCGAAATCCTGCTGTCGAGCGGAGCGTATAATTCGCCACAGCTGTTGCAGCTCTCCGGCGTCGGTCCCGCGGACCTGTTGAAGCAGCACGGCATCGACGTCGTGCTCGATGCGAGCGGCGTCGGCCATGACCTGCAGGATCATCTGCAGGTGCGCCTCGTGATGCGCTGCGCCCAGAAGGTGACGCTCAACGACATCGTCGCAAGCCCGCTGCGCAGCGCGCTTGCCGGCGCCCAATATGCCGCCTTTCGCAAGGGCGCGCTGACCATTGCGGCCGGCACCTCCGGCGCCTTCTTCAAGACCAGCCCGCGGCTTGCCTCGCCCGACATCCAGATCCATTTCATTCCGTTTTCGACCGACAAGATGGGCGAAAAGCTGCACGCATTCTCCGGCTTCACCGCTTCGGTCTGCCAGCTGCGGCCCGAGAGCCGCGGCTCCCTGAAGATCAGGAGCGCGGACTCGGCGTCGCCGCCGGAAATCCGCATCAACTATCTCGCCACCGAAACCGACCGCGCCGCCTTCATCGACGGCATCCGCATCCTGCGCGACATTCTGGCGAGGCCCGCGCTGAAACCGTTCGTGGTCAGCGAGGCCTATCCGGGCGCTGACAAGGTGAGCGACGAGGATATTCTGGACTACTGCCGCAAGACAGGTTCGACGGTCTACCATCCGACCTCGACCTGCCGGATGGGCAGCGATCCGCTCGCCGTCGTCGACCAGCGCTTGCGCGTCCGCGGCATCGAGGGCCTGCGCGTGGTCGATGCGTCGGTCATGCCGGACCTGATGTCCGGCAACACCAATGCGCCGACCATCATGATCGCGGAAAAAGCCTCGGACATGATTCTGGAGGATGCGCGCTGATGGCGGACGCGATAAAACCTTTCCGGATCGGCACGCGCAAGAGCACGATGGCGCTGGCGCAGACCGAGGAGATCGCGCGGCGGCTTGCGCTGCGCGTGCCCGGCATTTCGGTCGAGATCGTCAAGTTCGAGACCACGGGCGATACCGACCAGACCTCAAAACTGCTCACGCATGGCGGCAAGGGCGGCGCCTTCGTCGCGCAGATCCGCGACGCCGTCCGCGCCGGCAAGCTGGAAGCGGCGATGCATTCGCTGAAAGACATGCCGGGCAATGAGGATACGCCCGGGCTCGTGATCGGTGCCACGCTGTCGCGCGATCCGCCCGGCGACGTGCTGGTGCTGCGCCCGGGCCTTGCGCTCGACGAATTTTCGCGTGTGCGCGGAAAAGGGTTCAAGCTCGGCACCAACGCGGTGCGGCGTGCGGCCTATGCAAGGCGGCTGTTCCCCGAAGTCGAGGTGATCCATTTTCGCGGCGCGGCCGATACGCGCGTTCGCAAGCTCGATGGCGGTGAAAGGCAGCGGCTGCCCGGCGGCGGCGAAGTGGGGCCCGCGGACGCGCTGATCATGGCGCGCTCCGGCCTCGAGCGCGTCGGGCTCGCCAGCCGTGCGGCTTACGACTTCCCGGTTCACGACATGCTGCCCGCGGTGGGGCAGGGCATCGTTGCGGTGGAATGCGCCGCGCATGATTTCGAGACGCGGCGGATTCTCGCAACCATCGATGATCGCGATGCCCGTGCCTGCGCCGACGCCGAGCGCGAGGTGCTGTGGGTGCTGAACGGCCATTGCAATTCGCCGATCGCGGGCTTTGCCAGGATCGACGGCGCGTCGATGTCGCTCACGGCCGCCGTGCTGGATGAAAGCGGCGGGGTGTTCATCGAGGCCTCGCGCGAGGGACCGGCCGATCGTCCGCGCGAACTCGGCCGCGCCGTGGCGCTCGACCTGCTCGTCCGGGGCGCCGCCGAGCTGATCGAGCGCAGCCGGCCAAGGTGACGTCGTCGTTGCGAGCGAAGTAGGGTGGGCTAAGCGAAGCGTGCCCACCGGATCGGTTCATCGTTTTCGATCGCATGGTGGGCACGGCGCGAAGACGCGCCTTTGCCCACCCTACCTCCTAATTATAGTTGAGCTTCGATAGCGGCCTTGTCGATGATCGACCAAACGGTCTCAATCCGTCCGTCCAGAAACTGGTAGAAGACATTTTCGGCGAACTGGACTTTCTTGCCGTTGACCGCGAGGCCAAACAGCTCGCCAATCGGCGTGCAGTCGAACTGCAAACGGCTTGCGACACAGGCAGGGCGGCTCGGCGACGAGCAAGCGGATATCGAAACAGAGGTCGGGAATTACTCGAAAATCTCGTTCGAGCATCTCGCGATAGCCTGATAGCCCGACGCGCTCACCGTTGTAGCGGACGTCATCATGAACGAACCGCCCCAGGTTCGGCCAGTCCTGTTTGTTCAGGCAGGCAATGTAGCCTCGGTAAATGTCGGAGAGCTCTGCTCTCGTCACGACCGTGGTCCCTGCCTGACCCGCGCGACCATCTGCTCGACATGAGCGATCGGCGTTTCCGGCAAGATGCCGTGACCGAGATTGAAGATCAGGCGGCCGGCCGCGTAGTTCTCCAGCACGTCGTCGATGGCGCGGTCGAGCGCGGCGCCGCCGGCGATCAGTGCCAGCGGATCGAGATTGCCCTGCACCGCGACCTTGCTCTGCACGCGCTCGCGGATCAGCCCGGGCTCGGCCGCCCAGTCGATCGACACCGCGTCGACGCCGGTCGCTTCCACATAAGCGGGCAGCAGCGCACCAGCGCCGCGCGGAAAGCCGATGATTTTTGCATCCGGCACCTGCTTGCGGATGCCGGCCACGATGCGGCGGGTCGGCTCGATCGACCAGCGCGTGAATTCGCGCGGGGAGAGCACGCCGGCCCAGGTGTCGAAGATCTGCAGGACATCGGCGCCGGCCCGCAACTGGCCGAGCAGATACTGAATCGAGTTTTCGACCAGCACGTCGATGATGTCTTTGAAGGCGTCCGGATGACGATAGGCGAGCAGCCGCGCCGGCGCCTGGTCGGTCGTGCCCTGGCCCGCGACCATGTAGGTCGCGACCGTCCACGGCGCGCCGCAGAAGCCGATCAGGGCCGTGCCTGGATCGAGTACGGCGCGCACGCGGCGCAGCGCCTCATAGACCGGCTCGAGCTTGGCGAAATCGGCCTCGCGCGCCAGCGTCGCGATCGCCTCGGGCGTATCCAGCGGATCGAGCCGCGGCCCTTCGCCGGCCTCGAAGCGGACCGCGCGGCCGAGCGCATGGGGGATCACGAGAATGTCAGAGAAGATGATCGCGGCATCGAAGTCGAAACGCCGGATCGGCTGCAGCGTCACCTCGGCGGCGAATTCCGGCGTGAAGCAGAGGTCGAGAAAGCTGCCGGCCTTGGCGCGCAGCTCGCGATATTCCGGCAGATAGCGGCCGGCCTGCCGCATCATCCAGATCGGCGGGACATGCTGTCTGCGGCCGGCGAGCACGTCGAGAAACGGGGCGGAATCGGAACTACGGGGCACGCGAAGGGTCCTTGATGAGGCGTCTGAAATTAGTGGCATCCTGATACACCTTGCGCGCCGGCTTGGCCAATGCAGCCTGGCGCCCCAGGGGCTGCGCCGCCGCGGTCCGGCAGGGTTAAAGAAGGCTTTCGCGTGGCCTGCCGTTCAAGCCTCATGAGCCATAGGACAGGGATCGTTCGGCGCGACATCGCGGCGGCCCTCGTGCAGGCGAAAACCGCATCGATGCCATCAGCGCCTGGCGCCTCCGTAATACTACGGCAGCGGCCGCTTTTAGAGGCAACTGCTTGATCCGTTTCAGAGATAAATAAGGTGTGCATGGGACTTTCCCCCGTTTGAAAAATCCCCCGGGGGATCAGTGCTGTGCCTCATCGCGCCGGAATGAAACGTCTGCCTCGGCTGGCAGGCGGATTCGTTGCACTGGTCTGTGTCGCGATCCTCGCCTTGAGCGGATGGTCGGAGTGGGCGTCGCGCGAAAAGGAGCTCAGCGAATCCGAGATCGAACTCGGCAATCTCGCGCGCTCGCTGACCCAGCACGCCGACGACACCTTCGAACTCGCGCAATCGCTGCTCACCGGCATCGTGCTGGTGCTGGAAAACGAAGGTGCCGATCAAGGTCATGTCGCGCGGCTTCAGGCCATTCTGGATGCCCGCAGGCCGAGCCTTGGCCGCGTCCGCGGCCTGTTTGTCTATGACGAAGAGGGGCGCTGGCTCGCCACCACGGAGGCGGTCGACCTCGCGGCCTACAACAACAGCGACCGCGACTATTTTCGTTATCACAAGCAGTCGACCGATCGCTCGACGCTGATCGGACGGCCGGTGCACAGCAAATCCGGCGGGCAGTGGGTGATCACGCTGTCGCGGCGCTGGAACCACGCGGACGGATCGTTCGGCGGCGTCGTGCTGGCCACGATCGATGCGAGCTATTTTTCGCAGTATTACGGCCAGTTCGATCTCGGACCGCAGGGCGCGATCGCGCTGGCGAACCGCGACGGCATCATCATGGCGCGCGCGCCCGATGACAGGGAGATCGGACGCGACATTTCCGGCGCGCCCTTCTTCCAGGGCTCCCGCGGGCCACAGATGCAGGGCGCCGTGCACTTCACCTCGGTGCTGGATGGCACGCCGCGCATCGGCTCGTTCCAGAAGAGCGACCGGTTCCCGCTGGTCGTGCTGGTTTCGAAGACGGTCAACGACGTGCTTGCGCCATGGCGCGAGGATGTCGGCAAGCGCCTCGCGCTGGTTTGCGGCCTTGACCTCGTGCTGGCGCTGATCGGCGTGTTCCTGGTGCTGCAGCTCGTGCGCGGGCGGCGGCTGGCGATCGAGCTCGCATCGCAGGAAGCCGGCTTTCGCCTGATCGCGGAAGGTTCGAGCGATATCGTGACGCGCATCGCCATGGACGGGACCATCCAGTATGCCTCGCCCGCGACATTTCGCATTCTGGGCTGGCATCCCCAGGAACTCCTGGGCCGGCCGGCGTTGGCCGGCGTCAATGCGATGGATGTGCCGCATCTCGACGAGGTCATCGCCTCGCTACGGCGGGGCGATGCCGAGGAGGCGCGGGTGACCTACCGGACGCGCCGCCGCGATGGCGGGGAGATCTGGGCCGAATCCGCGCTGCGCGTCACGCGCAATGGCGCCGGCCAGGTCGACGGGGTCGTGGCGATCACGCGCGACGTCACCCAGCAGAAGGATCTGCAGGTCAAGCTGGAGACGCTGGCGATCGAGGACGGCCTGACCGGCCTTGCCAATCGCCGCCGCTTTGACGAACGGTTGCGCGAGGAGTGGGGCAGGGCCTATCGCGAGCGATCATCGCTGGCGCTGCTGATGATCGACCTCGATCATTTCAAGGCCTTCAACGACACCTACGGCCACCAGGCCGGCGACGAATGCCTGCACGCCTTTGCCGGCGTTCTGGCCGACGAGGCACGACGCGGCGGCGCGCTCGTCGCCCGCTATGGCGGCGAGGAATTCGCCCTGCTGCTGCCGCACACCGATGCAGAAGGCTGCGCCCGCGCCGGCGAACGGATCCGCCGGGCGCTGCGCGCGGCGGCGATTCCGCATGAGAAGAACCAGCCGACCGGGCGGGTCAGCACCAGCCTCGGCGGCGCCGTATGCCGCCCGGGCCTCGAGCGCTCCGCCGGTCCCGCATCGCTGGTCGAGGCGGCCGATCGTGCGCTCTATGCCGCCAAGGATGCCGGGCGCGATCGCCTGGTCATGGCCGACCAACTCGTGACGCTGCGGGCCGCCGCGAACGGGTGATATAATCGGTCATTCCGGGGCGCCTCGCAGAGGCGAACTATGGTGCGCAATTGCGCACCATAGTTCGATGCTATCGCATCGCCCCGGAATGACGGAGTTCCATGACTCAATAATGCGGGGGCGGTTCGCTCGCCGGCTTTGGCATGGACGCTTCCGTCTCGCGCAGGCGATCGTTCAGGGCTGCGACCTGCCGCGTCAGCGCGTCGATCTTGAGCCATTGCGCGGTCACGGTCGCATTCAGCGTTTCGATGGTGTCGTCCTGGAACGCCAGTCGCGATTCCAGCTCATCGATGCGGGCGCTGAGCTCCTTCAGATCAGTCAAGGGACGACTCCTCTGACAGTTCCGTCAAGCCGTGGCTGAGCGCGACGCGTTCATCGAACACGAAGCAGCCGCCGCGCCAGCGGCTATCGTGCTGCGGCACCTCTTCGAGATATTTCAAAATGCCGCCCTTCAGGTGATAGACCTCGGCAAAGCCGCGCGCGAGCAGCAGGCTCGACGCCTTCTCGCAGCGGATGCCGCCGGTGCAGAACATCGCGATGCGCCGATGTTTTGACGGATCGAGCTTGTGTGCGACGAACTCCTTGAAATCGCCGAAGCTGGCAAGGCCGGGATCGACGGCGCCCTCGAACGTGCCGATCGCGACCTCGAAGGCATTGCGGGTGTCGAGCAGGAGCGTATCGGGGGACGCCATCAGCGCATTCCAGTCCGCGGGCGCCACATAGGTGCCGACCTGCCGTGTCGGATCGGCATTGGCGTCGCCGAGCGTGACGATCTCCTTCTTGAGCCGCACCTTCAGCCGCTGGAACGGCATTTTTGAACTGTTCGAGAATTTCAGTTCGAGACTGTCGAGCCGGCCCGCGAACAGCTCGCCATGCTGCAATTCCGTGACCAGCGCATCGATATTGGCCGCGCTGCCGGCGAGCGTGCCGTTGATGCCCTCATGGGCGAGCAGCACGCTGCCCTTCAGCTCGCGCGTGGCGCAAATGGCGCGCAGCGGCTCGCGCAAGCTGCGATAGTCGGGCAGGGCCGTGAACTGATAGAAGGCGGCGACCTTATGAGACATCGCCGTGGTCTAGCAGCGCTGCTGCGTCATCTCAACATGGCCGCTGGTAGGGCTGGCCCATTGCACCGGGGCGCTGGAATGTGCCATGTAGGTCGGCGCAGCCCGCCCCCCTCGTTTTCGTAAAACAACAATAAAGTGAGCCACTTGATGAGGAATTTCCACTTCGCCGGCCGCTCCACGGTCCACGCCCAGAACGCGATGGTGGCGACCTCGCATCCGCAGGCGGCGCTGGCCGCCATCGAGGTAATGCGGGCCGGTGGAACGGCGGCCGACGGGGCGGTTGCCGCGAGCGCGCTGCTCGCCGTGATCGAGCCGCAATCGACCGGCATCGGCGGCGACTGCTTTGCCCTGCTGCAGCCGAGGGGCGAGGGCAAGATCACGGCCTATAACGGTTCCGGCCGCGCGCCGATGGCGGCCGATGCCGCCTGGTATCTCGAGCGCAACATCCACAGCGTGCCGCTGACCTCGGCGCACGCGGTCTCCGTGCCCGGCGCGATCGACGCCTGGGAGACGATTCTGCGCGACCACGGCCGGCTCGGCCTCGACCGGCTGCTGCAGCCGGCGATCCGCGCCGCGGAGGAGGGCTATGTGGTCGCGCCCCGCGTCGCCTTCGACTGGAAGAACCAATTCGAGAAACTGAAGGGCGGCGTCAACACCGAGCGTTACCTGCTGCCGCGCGGCAAGGCTGCGGTCGCCGGCGACGTGATCCGCCAGCCGGAGCTCGCGCTGACCTTGCGCGCGATCGCCAAGCATGGCCGCGACGCGTTCTATCGCGGCCCGGTCGCGGAAGACATCGTCAACACGCTGCGTGGCATCGGCGGGCTGCATACGCTCGATGACTTTGCCGCCCACACCACCGAGACGACGACGCCGATCGGCACGACCTACAAGGACCTCGACGTCTGGCAATGTCCGCCGAACGGGCCGGGCATCACCATGTTGCTGATGCTCAACATCCTCTCCCGCTTCGACCTGACGAAGTTTGCTCCTGTGAGCGTCGAGCGCTTTCATCTCGAAGCGGAAGCGGCGCGGATCGCTTATATGATCCGCGAGCAGCACGTCGGCGATCCCGCGCAGGTCAAGGTCGATGTCGAGGCGATCCTGGCCGGGGAGTTCGCCGACGAGTACGTCTCGAAGATCAGCATGGAGCGGCTGCTCGATCTGCCCGACGTCGCGCCGCCGATGCATCCCTCGACCATCTACATCACCGTCGTCGACCGCGACCGCAACGTCTGCTCCTTCATCAATTCGATCGCGCATTCGTTCGGCTCGGCGATCGTCTCCAACAAGACCGGCATTCTCTTGCAGAACCGCGCCGGCGGTTTTCGCATCCAGCCCGGCCACCCGAATTGCATCGCGCCGGGCAAGCGTCCGCTGCACACCATCATTCCGGCGCTGGCGACGCGGCGCGGCCGCGCGATCATGCCGTTCGGCGTGATGGGCGGACAGTATCAGCCGACCGGCCAGGCCCGCGTGCTGACCAACATCCTCGACTATGGCTGCGACGTGCAGGAGGCGATCGACATGCCGCGCGGCCTGCATTACGAGGGCGTCTACCAGCTCGAGGACGGCGTGCCGGCGGACGTCGTCGCCGGTCTGCAGAAGATCGGACACAAGACCACGAACCTGGTCGGCCCGCTCGGCGGCGGCCAGGCGATCTGGATCGATTGGGACAAGGGCACGCTGACCGGCGGTTCCGATCCGCGCAAGGATGGTTGCGCGCTCGGCTATTGAGCCGATCACCAGGCCCGTTTCCCATCAATCAAGCACGAGGACAAACCCGATGATGCGGCGTTTCCGGACCAAGATCCTGCTGACTGCCTTTGCTCTTGCACTCGGCGCTCCCCCGGCGCTTCTCATCGGCGCGAGCGGCGCCTCCGCCCAAACGACAGGAAAACCCATGACCACAGCATCCGGACTTCAGATCATCGACGCCAAGGTCGGCACCGGCGCCTCGCCAAAACCCGGCCAGACCTGCGTGATGCATTATACCGGCTGGCTCTACGAGAACGGCCAGAAGGGCAAGAAGTTCGACAGTTCCGTCGATCGCAACGAGCCGTTCGAATTTCCGATCGGCCAGCGCCAGGTAATCGCCGGGTGGGACGAGGGCGTCGCCACCATGAAGGTCGGCGGCAAGCGCACGCTGATCATTCCGCCCGCGCTCGGCTATGGCGCGCGCGGCGCCGGCGGCGTCATTCCGCCGAACGCGACCTTGATGTTCGACGTCGAACTTTTGGCCGTGAAATAGCACCTCGCGCGAACCCAAAGGGGAAATCGGATGTCAGGCGATCATCATAGCCATGCCGGCCATTCGCATGACCACGATGCGGAGCGCTGGAAACATGACGGCGTCCGCGTCATTCCGGGTCATCAGCTCGATCCCAACGTGCCGTCGACGCCCGGCATGGATCGCAAGGCCGCGATCAACTTTGCCCGTGCCGGCGCGCAAAAGCTCTGGGCCGGCACGGTGACGATCAAGCCGGACGCCAAGACCGGCGCGCATCATCATGGCCATCTCGAAAGCATCATCTATGTGGTGAAGGGCAAAGCGAGAATGCGCTGGGGCGAGCAGTTGCAGTTCACCGCGGAGGCCGGCCCCGGCGACTTCATCTTCGTGCCGCCCTATGTGCCGCACCAGGAGATCAACGCCAGTCCCGACGAGGTGCTGGAATGCGTGCTGGTGCGCTCGGACGGCGAAGCGGTGGCGATCAATCTCGACATCGAACCGGTCGAGAAGCCGCAGACGGTGCTGTGGGTCGATCCCGTGCACCGCGATCCGGCGGAACACAAATAGAGCCGACCACAAATCTGCCCCAGTGACCGGCAACGAAACCTGAAGTTCTGGCGTCTGTCGAGGCCAACAGCCCTCGCGCAGCCTTGCGAAGACCTATGTGGACCAGAGGCGTGACGCGTTCCGTTCTCGTCACGTGGCTTGCGGCGACCCTTGCCGTCCTGGCGCCGGTGGCGGTCGCCCAGGCAGGATTCCCCGATCGTCCGGTCAGGATCATCCTTCCGTTCGGCGCCGGTGGCATCGCCGATGTCACGGCGCGCATCGTGGCGGACAGGCTGAGCGATCGCCTCGGCCAGCGCTTCCTGGTCGAGAACATGCCCGGCGCCGGCGGCATTCAGGCGGCCCGCGCGGTGGCTGACAACGTGCTATCGTGGGACCAAGAAGAACAGGGAGGTCCCATGACACTCGTCCGCTATGAGAGCGTCGGCCACGTCGCCACCATCACCATGGATCGCGCGGCCGCGCATAATGCGCTCAACAACGCGCTGTGCGACGAGCTGCGCGCCGCCTGGCTGCGCTTCCGCGACAGCGATCATCGCGTCGCGGTGCTCGCCTCGGCCGAGGAGGCGTATTTCTCGGTCGGCGCCGACGTGCGCGACTTGCCGGCCAACATGTGGCATGCGGTGCCGGGGCTGGGCGTCGAGCTCGACAAGCCGGTGATCGCGGCGACCTCGGGCTGGGTGGTCGGCGGCGGGTTCGTGCTGGTGCAGATGGCCGACATGTGCGTGGCCTCGCAGACCACGCGCTTTCTCTATCCCGAGGCCAGGATCGGTACGACGGGCGGCGGCATCGCCTCGGTGCTGACGCGCATGCCGCACAAGGTCGCGATGGAGTTTCTGCTGGTCGGCGAGGAACTGGCGGTCGAACGCGCCTACCAGGTCGGCTTCGTCAACCGCATCACGCCGAGCGGCCAGCATGTCGCGATCGCGCAGGAGATGGCGGCAAAGATCGCCGGCAACGCGCCGCTGGTCGTGCAGGCCTTGAAGAAGCTCGCCCGCGATACGATGCCGAGGGGACCACTGGATACGGTCGCGGACGCGCGGCGCGTGCTCGACACGATCCGCGAGAGCGATGACCTCAAGGAGGGCGTGGCGGCGTTTCGCGAAAAGCGCAAGCCGGAGTTCAAGGGCAAGTGATCGCGCCGTCGTGTTGCGCGCTGGCGTGCGCTGATCTTTCAAGCCGGCAGCTCCGCTGCTAGGCTCCGGTCATCAACAACAACAAACGTGCGGGAAAACGCCATGAAAGAGTTCGAGCCCGTTCTGCCGCGGCGCAGCGTGATCAAGGGCGCCGGCCTTGGCCTGGTCGCCGGAGCATTGGGCGAGACGCTGCCGGTGGCGGCAGCAGCCGCCGACAGCGAAATCTGGAGCGGGGAGTACTGGGCCAAGAAGGGCGACGTGCCGCTGTGGATGTATCGCAAGCGGCTCGGCGCACCCAAGCAAGGCGAGGGCGCGCGGCCGATCGTGTTCTTCGTGCATGGCTCGTCCGTCACCTCCCGGGTGTTCGATCTCACCGTGCCGGGCCGCGGCGACTACTCGGTCATGAACGAGTTTGCCCGCCAGGGTTTTGACTGCTGGACCATGGATCATGAAAACTACGGCAAGTCGGGGCGCACGTCGGGCAATTCGGATATCGCCAGCGGCGTCGAGGACCTGAAGGCCGCGGCCGAGGTTTTGACCCGCGAGACCGGGCAGACAAGATTCCATTTCGTCGGGGAGTCGTCGGGCGCGCTGCGCGCCGGCGCCTATGCGATGGCGGCGCCGGATCGGATCAACCGCCTGGTGTTTGCCGCCTTCACCTACAAGGGTGAGGGCTCGCCAACGCTGAAGAAGCGGGCCGAGCAGGTCGATTATTATCGCTCGCACAATTTGCGCAAGCGCGACCGCGACATGATCCGCTCGATCGCGACCCGCGACAAGGCGGGCACCTCCGATCCGGCCGTGATCGAGGCGCTGGCCGATGTCGAATTGCAGTTCGGCGACCAGATCCCGACCGGCACCTATCTCGACATGACCGCCAACCTGCCGGTGGTGCATCCGGAAAAAGTGCTGGCGCCGGTGCTGCTGCTGCGCGGCGAATATGACGGGATCGCCGACGTCGCCGACCTCTGGGAGTTTTTCAACAAGCTGCCCAATGGCGACCGCCAGTTCATCATCCTGCCGGGCACGGCGCATTCGGTCGTGCTCGCCACCAACCGGCAGCTCTTTTGGCACGTGACGCGGTCATTCCTCACAATGCCGGCCCCCATCGCCACGTGACGTCTTTCGTTATTGCGAGGCGCGTAAGCGCCGAAGCAATCCAGAGCCTCACGCGCGGCTCTCGATTGCTTCGCGGAGCCTGTCATCCGGCCGCGCTTTGCGCGGACCGGGTGGCTCGCAATGACGGTTGGAGTGGGTTCGCGCAAAAAAAGAGGCCTACTGTCGGGAGCGCTCCCACTGGTTCGTCCTTGAGACGAATCCGAAAAAGGAGCCGCCATGGCCAGAATGATCTTCGTCAACCTGCCGGTCAGCGATCTCGCCCGCGCCACCGCCTTCTACGAGGCGGTCGGCGCGGTCAGGAATCCGCAATTTTCTGACCATACCGCATCCTGCTTGGTGTTTTCGGACACCATCTACGCGATGCTGATGACCCACGACAAATTCATGCAGTTCTCGCCAAAACCGATCGCCGACGCCAGGACCACGAGCCAGGTGCTGCTCTGTCTCTCCGCCGACAGCCGCGACGCCGTCGACGACATGGTCGGCAAGGCGGCAGGCGCGGGCGGGGTCGTCGACCCCTCGCCGAAGGATGAATACGACTTCATGTATGGCCGCAGCTTTGAAGATCCCGATGGTCATCTCTGGGGCGTGAACTGGATGGACCTCCAGGCCGCGCCGAAATCGCCATCTGCCCCGGCCGCTGCCTGATCCTCCCGGTCACGCAAGGAGATTGCCCTTCCAAAGTGACTCCCTGCCTGTGGTTTTCCAGCGAAGCGGAGGAGGCCGAGAACTCCTACGTCTCGCTGCTGCCGGAGTCCCGCATCGAGACGGTGCAGCGAAACAGCGTCTCAGGTGCGATGGTTGCAGCATGGGGAGGAGCACACTGCGCTCTCGGCCGCAGTTCGCTTCATGCTTCGGCGCGCTATTGCGCTAATAATTCACCCGCAGCCCGACGCCGCCATGGATGGTGTTGCCGACCGGCTGCGGCCCGAGCGTGCCGTTGACGAAGAGGTCGGCGACCCAGCCGCGGCTCAAACGGAAGCCGAGCCGGCCGCCATATTCGAACCAGCCCTGATTGCCCATGGTCGGCACCACAAGGCCGTTGCCGGTGACGGTGGCGACGATGCCGGAATGCGTCGCAAAGGACTGCGTCCAGCCGCCATTGATGTTGCCCTCGATCGCGGTTGTGAGCATGTGGGTCCACTGGCCGCCGATCTTGACGAGGCTGGTGCGATCGGTCCCGCTACTCACCGTGGCGTTGAATGGATTGAACGCGGCCGCGGGATCGGTAGTGCCGCTGACACGTTGCCAGAGCTGCCAGACCTCGATGTAGCCGGCGACCTCGTCGCGCGGCGAGACGCGGCTGATCCACCCGCCGCGGCCGAACACCGCATAGTTCGAGGCGTCGGTCGAACTCGTCAAAAGCACCGGTCCGAAATTGGTCAGGTAGCTGCGGCTGTAGCGCACCTTTTCCCAAGGCGTGAGAACGGCGCCGACGTCGAAGAACGGGCGCGACGATCCCCAGTCGGTGAAATCATAGCGCAGTGCAAGGGCGCCGATCGGCGCGCTGGTCACATGATAGCCGTTCTCGCTGTACTGGGTGTAGGCGATGCCGGCGAGGAACGAGAGATTTGGCGTCAGCTCCTTGCGGCCGTGCACGCCGGCCGAGAACGAGCCGGCCGAGCCGAACGCGCTGATGCAGTCGGTGCAGTTGATCTGCTCGTTGACGCCGAGCAGCACCGAGCCGAGCACCTTGTTGGTGATCATCTGGTTGAAACGCTGGTCAGCGAGGCCGTTGATCGAGCTGCCGCTGGAGTTCGCGCCGGTCGGTGACGGGGTCGGCGTTGGCGTGGCGCTCGCCGTCGGCGAGGGTGTTGGTGTTGGCGTTGACGACGGCGCCGCCGATGGCGATGGGCTCGGCGAGGGCGACGGGCATCCTTCCACGCAGTTTTGTGCGTGGCTAGTTCGGGCCGGAAACACAAATATCGAGATCAGCCCGACGAGTGCGGCCGAGATGATCAAGCTGAATGCGCGGGCGATCATCGTCAGCGCCCGCACAGGATGCCGGTGTACTCGACACCCGGCGCAGAGTCGGCGAAATCATTGACCGTGCAGAGACCGGCCGCGGACGCGCAGGTCGCCGCAAAAGTCCAGGTGGGCGTGCTGGTCTTCTTGATCGTCGCCCTGCCGTTTCCCGTTGCGGTGATGATTGCGGTGTCGCCCGGCTGCGTCAGCTGCACGCATTGGAAGCTCAGGGTGCAGACCTGCGAGGCGCCTTCCTGCAGCACCACCATGGTCTGGCCGCGCTGGTTGAGGATGTCGAGAATGGTGCCGCGGACGCCAATGGTGGCGAGCTGTGTCGTGATCTTGTAGGCGGTCTTTTCCGAATGCCCGGTCACGAAGCGGAACGCGCCGGTCGCCAGCCTTATTGCGATGTCGCGGTACGAATGCTCGTCGTTGAAGACGGTGCGGTCGAGCGTCAGCGAGGCATTCGGCCCCAGCGACAGATTGGTGCTGTCGATCATCACGAGCCGCGCCGCGCTCTCGGTGCCGGTGCGCACGGTTTCGTTGCGCAGCACGCCGTCACCGACACTGATCTGGCTGCTCGCGGGCCCGGCGACGCGCAGCACTTCCTTCTGGATGACGACGGCTTCGCCGATGCGGGTGGTTTCCGCCGATGCGGAGGACGCCGCAAGCGCCGCCGCGAGGCAGCACGCGACCAAACATTCGATCAGTATGCGGTGACGCCAATACATCTGAATGCCGCTCAAGAAATATTCCTCATCGTAACGTTCGGCTGCGACCTGCGATGTAGCAGATTTGTCACAAGCACCGTCCTTTGCCCGGACGTTAGTGACGGTGGCCCTGTGTGGCGTTCAATGCGGTGGACACAAAAATCATCCTCGGTCACAGTCGTGCCGACAGTACGATCCCACCGTCACCCGTGAAGAACGTGCGTGAATCATTGGTCATTTCGAGCGGGCCCGTCGGCCGCACTCTCGCGATTGCAGCGATCATCTTTATCGTTGCGCATGCTGTGTTGCTGATTGGCCTCACGTCGCCAGAAAAATTCGTCTTCGACGAAGTGCATTATGTGCCGGCGGCGCGGCAGATGCTGGAGCCGGGCAAGCCTTCGGAGGTACTCAATCCGATGCACCCGCCGCTCGCCAAGGAGCTGATCGCGCTGTCGATCGCGGCCTTCGGCGACAGCGCACTCGGCTGGCGCTATCCCTCGGCGCTGTTCGGCGCGCTCGCCATCGTGGCGGTCTATCTCTGCGGCCTCGCGCTGTTCGAGGCCCAGCAGGATGCGGTCGCTGCAGCCCTGATTGCCTTTTTCAACCAGATGGTTTTCGTGCAATCGCGCATCGCGATGCTCGACATCTTTGCGCTCGCCTTCGGCCTGCTCGCGATCGCCGCCTTCATGCGCGGCTTTCGCGAGATCTCCCCGCAGCGCTGGTTCGCGCTCGCGGGCATCGGCTTCGGTCTTGCGACCGCCTGCAAGTGGAGCGGCCTGTTTCCGCTCGCGGTCTCGATCGCGATCGTCGCCATCATCCGCCTGTTGCAGGGCTGGAAGACGGCGTTCGCGGATGGCAGAGCCGGCGATTGGTATCGTCCGGACCAGTGGCCGGATTTCAGATGGCAGCATTTCGTCGCGTGTTTTGTCGCGCTGCCGGCGCTGGTCTATGTCGTGACCTTCGTGCCGCTCGATGGATTTTCGCTGGCCGATCTGATCGAGGCGCAGCGGCGCATTTTTGCCGACAACACCACCAATGCTATTCCGGCCCACACCTATATGAGCTCCTGGCCGTCCTGGCCGTTTCTGCTGCGGCCGGTGTGGTATCTGTTCGACAAGGTCGATGACGACCACATCGCCGCGATCGTGTTTCTGGGCAATCCCGTCGTGCTGTGGGCATCGCTGCTCGCGCTCGCCGCCTGCCTGTGGGATTTCGTCAGGCGCCGCAGCGCCATCGCATTCCTGATCCTGTCGTTCTATTTCGGCAGCTATCTTGCGCTGGCGCTGATGCCCCGGGCACTGGCCTTTCTGTATTATTACCTGCCGGCGGCGACGACCTTGAGCCTTGCGCCGGTCCATGCGCTGACGCGCGAGGGCGTGCCGCGCTGGGTGCTGTGGGCCTTTGTCGCGATCGCCGGCGCAGGCTTCGCCGTGATGCTGCCGATCTCGGCGGCGTTCGTCGGCACGTCGATGGCGACGTTCAACCGTCTGATGCTGTTCCAGAGCTGGATCTGACTTGGAGAATTGCGGTTCGAACGAGCGCCACAGCGGGAGCTCCGCTTCCCCTGCTTGTCCTTACCAGGCCGAGACGCGCTCCGAGGGGTTGGAGTGCCAGGCGCCGGAGTGTGCCGACAAGGACGCGGTGGAGAACCGCCAGAGATCCCGAACAATCGACGGCATTTCAGATCAACATATCCAGACCGTAGAATTACTGGCGTGTCGGAATTCATTTACTTTTTGCTTGGACGATCAAGTCAGCTGCGGCATTGGCATGTTGCGTTTGATTTCTTGGAGTCGCTTGCCGCTCAGGCCAACTAATCCGACGTTGATCGATGTTTCGACGATTCAGGACCGATTACCGCGGAAATGTCGCAATAGTCTTTGCGCTCACCCTGCTGCCGATACTCGCAGCGGTCGGATGCGCGGTCGACTATTCGCTCGCAAGCCGAATGAAGTCCAAGCTGCAGGTGGCCGCAGACGCTGCCAGTGTGGCCGCCATCTCCAAAAATTCCGCCGGCTACAAGGCGGCGATCTCGATGACGCAAAATGGTCCGGTACCAGCCGGCGTGACCGACGCCAATGCCGTCTTCAACGGCAGTGCTGCGACGTTTTCCGGATACAACAATCTCACCGTCAGCAGTACCGTCACGAAGACCGGCGCAACGCTCTCTTCGAGCGTTCAGTTCAGCGCCAGCATCCCGACCGTGTTTCTTGGAATACTGGGATACAGCTCGCTGACGCTTGCCGGCACCTCGACCTCGAGCGCCGGGCTTCCGCTCTACTTGGATTTTTATCTCGTTATCGACGTGTCGGGATCGATGGGCTTGCCATCGACGACGTCGGAGGCGCAGCGGCTGCAAGCCGTCACCCCCGACAACTTTGTCGATTATCCCTATGGCTGCGCGTTCGCCTGCCACTTCTCGGCGCAATGGTCGTGTTGGAATTTCGGCTATCCGACCAACGGCTACTGCATGAGCTACGCCATATCCCGTGTTAGTCAGAGCGGCTACAAAGCGCTTCTCAGCACCAACAACAGCAACCCCATGGGCGTTCAATTGCCGAACTCGATGGTGTCGGGACTGCCAGACTCCCTGTACAACGTGCTCACACCCGTCGCCAATTGCCCGAGCTTCGGCACCGACAGCTGCATCCAGCTTCGCATCGATGCCGTGTCCGCCTCCGTCAATCAGCTCCTCGGCGCCGCAAACAATCTCGAGGTGATTGCCAACCAGTATCGCGTCGGCCTCTATCCCTTCATCCAGAATCTCTATGCTTATTTTCCACTGACGAGCAGCATCAATGGTTCGAGTTCGAACTCGTCCACCATCAATTATGCCGCAGCCAACCTGCCCTCGTTGCTTGACACGAACGGCAATGCCAATCTCGGCTCCGGCGGCACCCACATCGACACTGCGCTATCCAGCATCAACAGCCTGATCACGAGCGTGGGCAGCGGCTCGGCCTCGAACGATACGCTGCCTTACGTTTTCCTGATTACCGACGGAGCTCAGGACAATCAAACCAAGGGCGTGCCGAACGGCTCCTGGAGCGGAAGCAACCATGCCACGGTCATCGATCCGAATAGCTCCTGCAGCCCGCTGAAGAGCCGCGGCATCATCGTTTCGGTGCTCTACATTCCCTATCTACCGATCAGTCCGGTCAACTCATCGTTCGCCGGCAATGAAGATGACGCCGCAAACAACAACATCCCAAACATTCCCGGAAGCCTGAAGGGCTGCGCGTCTTCGGGATATTTTTATACCGCCAACACCCCGGCCGATATCACGAGCGCGCTCAATGCCATGTTGAATCACGCCATCGCGGGCGCCCATATCACGAATTGATCGAGGGGGCTGCCCGGCGTTCTTTCAAGGACCGGGCTTGCGAAGGCCGCTTCATGCGCGGTGCAAACGTGCCATGGCCGAAGCCGCGCGTCGGCGTCGAACGATAGCGGGCGGCCGATGCTCTTCCGCGCGCCGCGCGGAGAAAGATCAAGGACATGATCGTCGGATCGCCGCTCACTTCGACGCGGTCTTGGTGTCCATGTTGACCACCTGGACGCGGCGGTTGACGGCATCGGTCGGATGGTCCGGGTTCTTCAGCCTGGTCTTGCCGTAGCCGACGGTGACGAGGTCGCTGCCGGCGAGGCCGTATTTTTCGACCAGATAGGTCTTGATGGTATCGGCGCGCCGCTCGGAAAGATCCTGGTTGAACGCTTCGCCGCCGATTGCATCGGTATAGCCGGCGACCACGAAGCTCGATCCCTTCAAGCCCGGATCGGACAGCGCCTTGCCGAGCTCCTGCACGGCGCCCATCGAGGCCTTGCTGAGCGCGGCCGAGTTGTAGTCGAACTGGATTTCCAGATCGATCTTCGGCTTGGTCGCCGCGATCTCCGCGATCTGGTCGCGCTCGCCGAGCGACAGCGAACGGGTCTTGCGGTTGCGCAAGCTCGCCAAGAAGCTCGCCTCCCTGGCCTTGGCCGTGGGATCGACCTGCGGCGTGGCGACCGACAGCCCGCGCGTCGCGCCGGCCGGTTTTAGCGCGCTGAGGATCTGGTCTGATGACACGGTGTTGTCGGCGGCAAGCGCCAGGCCCGCGGTGAGCGACAGCGCGGCGCCGAGCGTGATCGTCTTCAATCCGGAAAAGCGGGTCATTATCGTGATCCTCGACGGCAATGCCTGATGGCGTTTGGATGCTGCGAGGCTAGGAGAGGTTCAAATCCGCGACTGTGATGCACGTCACAAGACGGCGGCGTGCCGCGGGCGGTCGGCCGGCCCCCTCGCTCGCATGTCGTCCTTTTCTCATCGCAAACGTTTGCGCCGCCGGCTGCGGACGCAACAATCTCAACGCGAGCGGGTTGCCCCCGACACAACGGTTGCGGCGCCTTGGCATTGCCGATCTGTGAACAACAAAACGGCAAGATGCGACCATAAAGGGATCGCTCGCAAGAAAATCCAACGACAAGCGAAGCAGGGCTGTGTTTCATCCAGTAAGACGACAAAACGATTATCAGGGCTATCGCGGGACATCTGACCAGGCGGGTTCAGCGAGTGGGGCGCCGATCCTGATCGGAGCCGCGATGATTGCTGCGGCGCTGCTATTGTCGACCCTGATCACGACCCTGGGCGGCCGCTATGTCGGGCTCGAAAGCCCGACCGACGACACCGCCTGGCTGGTGGATCGTCTGACCGGCAATGTCTACAAATGCCAGGCCTCCAACCGCGGCAAGGCGGCCTGTGAGCCGGATATCGCGACGGGCAGCATTTCCGGAGGCGCGTCAGGTCGGCCGAAATAACCGGCGCGGACGTGGCGGCAGGCGGGCGAATCCGGCTAGATTTTGCGGATCGATGTCCGCGCTGCAAAACTCACACCCCCTGACCAAGGCCGAGGCCCGGCGCATCTGGCTGCATGCGCAGCGGCTCGATGTGCGCGAGCCGTTCGGGGCGGGCGCAGGGGCCACCGCGGACGCGGTGGCTCATCTCGGCTACGTCCAGATCGACACCATCAACGTCATCGAGCGTTGCCATCACCACATCCTGTGGACGCGCATTCCAGGTTACCGGCGTGCCGACCTGCGCCAGGCGCAAAGCGTCGACAAGAGCGTGTTCGAGTACTGGACCCACGCGCTGTCCTATGTGCCGGCCAGGGATATCAGGTTCTTCATCCCCACCATGCAGGCGCACCGACGCGCGGGCCACAAATGGCTCAAGGCCGTCAAGCCGGAGGATACACGCAAGGTGATGCGGCTGCTGCGGCAGGGCGCGCTCACCATCCGCGACATCGACGATGACGTGCTCACCGAGAAGGAGCACCTGTGGGCGAGCCGCAAGCCGTCGAAGCGGGCGCTGCAACTGGCGTTCTATGCGGGTCTCGTCACGATCAGCGAGCGCAACGGCATGCTCAAGACCTACGAGCTGATGCAGCGGCACTTTGGCTGGGACAGGCCGCCGAAAGGCGCATCAGCGACGGAGATCGCCGGCTATCTGCTCGATCGCGCATTGCGCGCGCAGGGGCTCGTCAGCCTCGATTCGATCTGTCATCTCGACGCGTCGAGCAAGCCAAGAGTTCGCCGCCTGATCGAGACGAAGGTGCGCCGACGCGAACTGGTGCCGGTCGCGCTCGAGGGCGCGGGGAAGCAGGAGCATTGGGCCGCCCCCGCGACGGTGGCTGCGCCTGCCGAGGCAGAGAATGGGCTGGTCCACATTCTGTCGCCATTCGATCCGCTGATCATCCAGCGCAAGCGGACGGCGCTGATCTTCGACTACGAGCACCGCTTCGAGGCTTACGTTCCGAAGGAGAAGCGGCTGTTCGGCTATTTCGCGCTGCCGGTGCTGGTCGGCGAGGAGATCGTGGCCGCGCTCGACCTGAAGACCGACCGCGTGAACCGAAAACTCCGCTTGCAGAAATGGAACTGGGTCGGCGCCGGCGCGCGACGCGGCGCTCGCGGCGGTTTCAAAACCGCCATCGAGGAGGAGTTGCACCGCTTCGAGCAGTTTCAAGTCTCGGAGTGACGGAACTGTGCGCTCTCGCCGGGCCCCTCCTTCAATCCCCGGATCAGCATGATGCAGGTGTCCGTCATCCAGGGAATCGCGTTTTCAGGCGCGAGATAGAAGCGGCGGCGCAGGATCTGCGTGACGATGCCCTGCAGCGACGTCATGTAGACGGAGGCGCGCCAGATCACGTAGTCCGGCGCCATGCCGGTGCCGGCAAAGCCGACCGCGAAGATCTGCAGGGCTTCCATCGCGGCCGCCTCGACCCGCGGATACTCGTCGCCGAAGGTGGAGCGCGCGCGGCCGCCGAAATGGAAGGTGTTGGGGTGGTCGCGCCCATATACATAGAGCGCGACGCCGGCGGCGATCAGCATCGGCTCGCCCGGCGGCTTGTTGGCGACGGCGCGTTTCAGGTGGCGGATGAAATCCTTCCAGCAGCGCTCCGCGACATGGGCGAGCAGCGAGGCCTTGTCCGGGAAATGCCGGTAGATCGCGCGATGGTTGACGCCGGTATCCCGGGCCAGCTCGCGCACCGTGATAGAGGCAACACCGTCGCTTTCCAGGCGCCTGAGCGCCGCCTCCATCAGTGCGTCCGGCAGGTTGCCATGGCGAAACGTCGTCCGCTTCGGGATCGAAAGCTGAGCCATCGTTAAGATAACCCTAATACTTAAACAGTGTTGCCACCGAGCGTGCCTTGCCGTTAGATGTCTCCATAGGAGACAACGGTTAAAACATACCACTCAAAGGAGGCAAAAACCCAAATTTCTTCAACAGAATGTCTCCATCGGTGACAGAGATCGGATAGTCCGCAACCCTTGCGTGAAGTTTATGGCAAATGCAAGGGCGTTTGGTAGTTGAGGTTGAGTATGACGCGCGTTGATTCCTTTATAGACGATGAAGAAGGGGTGATGTTCCCCCGCCTGGTTCCGCTTACCATTGTCATGGTAACCTTGGCCGGCCTGTTGCAATGGATCGTCCCGGTCCAGATCATCTCCGACATCGCCTTCCTGGAGGACATCGATCCCGATCGACTGCTGGTGTTTGGCGCGCTGGTCGCGATCGGCGGATTCGCGCTCAGTCTCGCCGGCTACGAGGCACTGCGTCGGCAGGGCGCCGACGTCGATCCGGCCGAACCGGTGCGGGTGCTGGTCACCGATGGCGTGTTCAGATGGACGCGCAATCCGATCTATCTCGGCATGTGGATCGCGCTCAGCGGGATTGCGCTCGCTTTCGCCACCGACTGGCTGCTGATCCTGGTGGTGCCGGCGTCGGTGATTATCAATTTCGCCGCGGTCCGGCCGGAAGAGGCCTATCTCGCGCAGAAGTTCGGCGGGCTCTATCGCAGCTACGAGCGCCGCGTTCCGCGCTACTTCTTCATGCATTGAAGCGGGGGTCTTCCCCCAGGCTGCAGGCGGGCATCCACGTCTTGCTCTTGGGTGCTCCGAAGGCGTGGATGGCCGGGACGTCTGCGCGAACGCGCGCGGCAAGACGCGCTTCTGCCGGCCATGACGATGTGGAAACGTTCAGCGCCGATATCGGCTGTCTGCGATCGCCTTTCGCGCGAAGCCGCGACCTCGCTTATTTCAGCCCCTTCACCAGCATGGTGCAAGTCGACGTGATCCACGCGCTCGCATGCTCGGGGCGGATGCGAAGCCGCCGGTGCAGGTATTGCGCAACGATGCCGTGCAAGGCAGCGATGTAGATCGCCGCATGCCCGACCACGAGGTCCGGCGCCAGTCCGGTGCCGGCAAAACCGGTCGCGAAAATCTGCAGTGCATCGCGGATCGCCGTCTCGAGACGCGGAAAGCGGATGCCCATGCTCGGATACGCGCCTGTCGCGAAGTGAAAATGGTTCGGGTTGTCGCGCCCGTACTCGAACATCGCAACGCCCGCCGCGACCAGCGTCGCCTCGCCCTGCGGCTTGTCGGCGGTGGCGACGCGCATACGGCGGATGAACTCGCGCCAGCAGCGCTCCGCCGCGTCCGCCAGCAGCGTCTCCTTGTTGGGGAAATGCCGGTAGATCGCGCGATGGTTCACGCCGGTGTCGTAGGCGAGATCGCGCAGCTTGATCGCGCTCGCGCCGCCCGTCTCGATGCGGTTCAGCGTCGCCTCCAAAAGCGCCTCCGGCAGATTGCCGTGGCGAAAAGTTTCCCGTTTGGGTAGCGCAGGACGCGGCATGCCTCGAATGACCTTGCAATTTTAATCGAGTTTGATGGGTCTTGACGGGGAGGTTTCCATATGTCTCCGTAGGAGACAAGAGCTAATCGCTGCCGGCCGTTTCCGGGCCAATGGCGTGATTCTTTTAACCTTAAGTCTCCATCGGAGACAACATGCTGAATTCACAGCGGATCCCGCCTGAATGGTGAGCATTTTGAGTATGAAGGAGTTGAGGATGACCCGCGTTGAGCCGCTGCCGGATAGCGAGGGGAGCGTCATGTTCCCACCGCCTGTCCTGCTCGCGGCGCTGGTGATTTTGGCGGCGAACCTGCTGCAATGGCTGTTCCCGATCGAGTTCATTACCGACGTCGCCTTCATCGAGGACATCGATCCCGACTGGCTGTCCGCGGCCGGCGCCATCCTCGCGGCCGCCGGCGCCGCGCTCAGCCTTGCCGGACAATGGGCGTTGAAGCGGCGCGGCGCCGACGTCAATCCATCGCAGCCGGTCCTGGTGCTCGTCACCGACGGCGTATTCGGATGGACGCGCAATCCGGTCTATCTGGGCCTGTGGGTCGCGCTCGCCGGCGTCTCGCTGATCTTCGCATTCGACTGGCTGTTGATCCTCACGCCGCTGGCCTGGGTGATCGTGAACCGCGCGGTGGTCAGGTCCGAGGAGCGCTATCTCGACCAGCGGTTCGGCAAGAGCTATCGCGACTACAAGAAGCGGGTGCCGCGCTATTTCTTCATTCGTTGAGGCTTCGGCGCAGCCTGCGGGCGGTCCCGGCGAAGACATGTGCGCCATGCAAGGCCGGCATTTGCGTCAGGCAGCCTCGCGTGCGGCGAATCCGTTTGACACCAGCCACGCGATGCTGAAAACCCCGCGCTGAGAAACGGGCGGGGGAACGTATGAGCCAGTCGACGACGCCTTCATTCGCGACCGCGCGGAGCGAGATCGAGACCGCCACCATCCGCGCGATCTCGTGGCGGCTCATCCCTTTCCTGGTGCTGGCCTATTTCTTCTCCTATCTCGACCGCGTCAATCTCGGCTTCGCCGCGCTGACCATGAACGCGGAGCTGAAATTCACGCCGCTGATCTTTTCCTGGGGCGCCGGCATCTTCTTCATCGGCTATTTCCTGTTTGAGGTCCCGAGCAATCTGGCGCTGGAGCGGTTCGGCGCGAGTCGCTGGATCGCGCGCATCATGGTGACCTGGGGCATCATTTCCGCCTGCATGGCGGCGGTCAGCGGCGAGTGGAGTTTCTACATCCTGCGCTTTCTGCTCGGCGTGGCCGAGGCCGGCTTCTTTCCCGGCATCATTCTCTATCTCACCTATTGGTATCCGGCCGAATACCGCGCCCGCTTCCTGGCCGCGTTTGCGATCGCCGTGCCCGTCTCCACGGTGATCGGCGCGCCGATCTCGGGGCTTCTGCTCGGGCTCGACGGGACAATGGGCCTGAAGGGCTGGCAGTGGCTGTTCATCATCGAAGGCGTGCCGTCGATCCTGCTCGGGTTCGTCGCCTGGTTCTATCTCACCGACCGGCCGGAGCATGCGACCTGGCTGTCGGCGGAGCAGAAGGCGTGGCTGTCGGCGCGGCTCACGGCCGAGACCGCGGCGAAGGAGGCGGTGCAGTCCCTGACGCTGCGCCAGGCGCTCGCGGCACCGAAGGTGATCACGCTCTCGCTGATCTATTTCGGCTTCGTCGGCGCGCTCTATGGCATGCAGTTCTGGCTGCCGCAGATCGTCAAGGCGTTCGGTCTCAGCAATGCCCAGACCGGCTTCGTCACCGCGATCCCCTATCTGTTCGGCACCATCGCCATGATCCTGTGGGCGCGGCACTCGGATGCACGGCGCGAGCGCGTGTTCCATGTCGGCGCGCCGCTCCTGCTCACCGCGGTCGCGCTCGGCCTGTCCTCGATGTCAACCGATCCGGTCCTGACCATGGTGATGCTGACGATCGCCGCGATCGGCGTGTTCTGCACCTTTGCGGTGTTCTGGACCTTGCCGACCGCCTGGCTGTCCGGCATGGCCGCAGCCGGCGCGATCGCGCTGATCAATTCGATCGGCAATCTCGCCGGATTTGGCGGGCCCTTTCTGGTCGGCTGGGTCAAGGACGCCACCGGCGACGCCTCGAAAGGCCTGCTCGTGCTCGCCGTGCTGCCGCTGCTCGGCGGCCTGCTCGTCTTCCTTTCCGGGCAGGAGAGCAAGATCGAGTTCGCGGCCGCCGAGCGGACAAAGTGACCGCCTCCTGAACCCGTCATTCCCGGGCGCGCGCCAGCGCTAACCCGGAATCTCGACGTGTGGGCTCTTCTGAACAACATCGAGAGTCCGGATCGACGCGCGGTGCGCTTCGTCCGGAAGATCGGGAGCCTTGCACCACCGGCGCGTGGACCAGTTAACACTCACGAAATCCTGATTGATGACGATTATTGACTTTCATCAGTGAATAGTCGACATTTCCCAAACGTTTCAGCCATGGGAGTGTCGGATGTTGGCGAAGTCGATTTTGTCAGGCTATTCTAGGCTCTTAGCTGGAGTTGCGCTGGCCGTGATGGCGGTGGCCCTGGCCGGTTGCGACACGACCGTGGCCCAGAAGGCCGAGCCCACCCGTCCGGTTCTGGTCGCGACCGCTCATTACGAGGCTGCAACCCCGGAGCGCAGCTTTGTCGGTACCATAAAACCCCGGATCGAGGCCGACATGGGCTTCCGGGTCGCCGGCAAGGTCGCAAAACGCCTGGTCGAGGTCGGACAGCACGTCGAAATCGGCCAGCCCCTGGCGACCCTGGACGAAGTCGATCTGAAGCTGCAGGCCGACCAGGCCGAGGCGGAGCAGGGCGCCGCGACCGGCGTGCTGGCGCAGGCCGCCGCCGCCGAGCAGCGCGCCAAGGAGCTCAAGGCCAAAGGCTGGACCACGGACGCGCAGATGGACAGCGCCAAAGCCACGGCCGATGAGGCCCGCGCGCGGCTCAACCGTGCCGAGCGCTCGGTCGAGCTGACCAAAAATTCTCTCTCTTATGCAACGCTGGACGCCGATGCCCGCGGCGTCGTCACCGCGACCATGATCGAGCCGGGCCAGGTGGTGGCCTCAGGACAGACCGCGATTCGCGTCGCCCGGCTGGCCGAGAAAGAGGCCGTCGTCGCGATCCCCGAGACGCTGCTCGGCCGTGCCAAGTCCGGCACCGCCACGGTGACGCTGTGGTCCGACCCGAACAAGAAGTATGTCGCCAGTCTGCGCGAGATCGCGCCCAATGCCGATCCCGCCACGCGCACCTATCTCGCAAAGTTCTCGCTGCCGGAGGCCGACGACAACGTCTCGCTCGGCATGACCGCGACCCTGACGCTGGCCGATCCCGCGACCGACCGCGTCGCGCGGCTGCCGCTGTCGGCGCTGTTCAACGAAGGCGAAAAGCCTTCGCTCTATGTCGTCGACGACAAGGGCGACGTGGCGCTGCAGCCCGTCACCGTGAAGGCATATGAGAGCGGCGACGTACTGATTTCGGGCGGCGTCGCGGAAGGCGCGAAGGTGGTCACGCTCGGCGTGCAGAAGCTCGACCCGAGCCAGAAGGTCAGGGTCGTCTCGTCGCTGTCGTTCTAGACGCGGATTCCGTCATTGCGAGGGGCGCAAGCCCCGACTTGTCCGCCGAAGCTCGAAGAGCGAAGGCGGAAGCAATCCAGTCCCACCGAGTGGTTAGATTTCTGGATTGCTTCGCTTCGCTCGCAATGACGCTCTGAAACAGAAGCCGGTACTTGCATTTGGAGGCTTAAGATGAAGCGTTTCAATCTGTCCGCGTGGGCGGTGAGCCATCCGACCCTCATCCTGTTCCTGATGGTGATGCTCGGCGTTGCCGGCTTCGTCTCCTATCGCGGCCTCGGCCGCGCCGAGGATCCGTATTTCACGGTGAAGGTGGTGAACGTCTCGGTGATGTGGCCGGGCGCGACCGCCAAGGAAATGCAGACCCAGGTCGCCGACCCGATCGAGAAGAAGCTGCAGGAACTGCCCTATTTCGAGAAGGTGCAGACCTACTCGAAACCGGCCTTCACCGCGATGCAGGTCACCTTCAGGGACAACACGCCTGCGAAGGACGTGCCCTACCTGTTCTATCTCCTGCGCAAGAAGCTCGTCGACGTTCAGGGCGAACTGCCCCAGGGCATTTTGGGCCCCGTCGTCAATGACGAGTTCTCCGACGTCGATTCCATTCTCTACATGATGACCGGCGATGGCGCCGATTACGCGCAGCTCAAGAAGATCACCGAGGCGATGCGCCAGCGGCTGCTGAAGGTGAATGGCGTCACCAAGGTCGACGTCTACGGCACCCAGGACGAGCGGATCTACGTCGAGTTCTCCCATGCCAAGCTCGCCACCCTCGGCATCACGCCGCAGGCGCTGTTCGACTCGCTGGCCAAGCAGAACAATGTCGTGCCGGCCGGTACGGTCGAGACGTCGGCGCAGCGCGTGCCGCTGCGCGTTACCGGCGCGCTCGATGGCGTGCAGGCCGTGGCCGAGACGCCGGTCGAGAGCAACGGGCGGGTGTTCCGCCTCGGCGATATCGCAACAGTTACCCATGGCTATGTCGACCCGCCGAGTTTCCAGGTTCGCCAGGAAGGCAAGCCCGCGATCGGCATTGGCGTCGTCACGGCGAAGGGTGCCAACATTCTGGAACTCGGTAAGGACGTCGACGCCGCAACGGCCGACTTCATGAAGGCGGTGCCTCAGGGCGTCGGCGTCGAGAAGATCGCCGACCAGCCCAAGGTGGTCGAGCGTGCGGTGGGTGAATTCGTCGATTCCTTCATCGAGGCCCTCGCGATCGTGCTGTTCGTGTCGTTCCTCGCGCTCGGCTGGCGCACCGGTTTTGTGGTCGCCGCCTCGGTGCCGCTGGTGCTCGCCATCGTCTTCATTGCCATGAAGGGGATGTCGCTCGACCTGCACCGCATCACCCTGGGCGCGCTGATCATCGCGCTCGGGCTGCTGGTCGATGACGCGATCATCGCGGTCGAGATGATGGTGGTGAAGATGGAGCAGGGCTGGGAC
>Ga0070709_10000253_pt1 | contig 34511 bp, 30 predicted proteins | sample LARL51metaG_FD_65449 | JGI IMG/M metagenome (GOLD analysis project Ga0070709, IMG submission 65449) | Corn, switchgrass and miscanthus rhizosphere microbial communities from Kellogg Biological Station, Michigan, USA - LAR L5-1 metaG | ecosystem: Host-associated > Plants > Roots > Rhizosphere ... | reverse complement strand
GTGATGAACGCGGCCGGCGCCGGCGGGAACGGGCTCTGGCCCGTCGCCCGGGCCGCCGTGGCGCTCGCGGCGCTGGCCGGCGTGGCGACGTTCTGGCTTATCCCCATCGCACCTGCCACGCTGCCGGCGACGGACGAAGGAAGCGACAGGTCCTTCGTGGCCAGGCGCAGGACGCGGCCGTGCACCCGGTAGTTCCCCAGCCGGGTGCCGAACGCCCGCTCCACCTGGGCGGCCGTGCCCGATGCGGAGACCGTGATGCGGTCCGGGGACACAGCGCCGACCTTGAAGCCCTGGCTGCGAAGCCACGTGCGAGCGGTGCTGACCTCGGCGCCGGACGGCGAGAACCTCGCCTCCCACTGGGCCGTGCTGAGGTAGTGCCGGTAGCTCGCGCTGCCGGGAGTGCTGACCTCCCTCACCAGCGCCTGCGCTCCGGCTGCATCGCGCAGCTTGAGCACTAGGTCGAAGTCGACCCGGGCGGACTTGGATACCGTGCCGGCCGGATGCTGGCGGGCCTGGGCCGGGGCGAGGCTCCCGGCCAGGATCGTCCGCCCGGACGTGGCCGCTCCGGCGACCGACGCTCCGACGACGCCGCTGACCGTGCCCAGACACAAAACACCGGCCGCTCCCGCGGCCGTCACCGACACCCTACGTCTCTTACGCACCATGCGTCTCCTTGGCGGGGATAGCAGAAAATCTCTTTAGGGACCCTAACGAACTGGCCTTCCGGCGCGGGAGTTCTGGCAGGCAATGATGACAACTATGTAATCCAGGGCGAGACTTCTCTGCTCACGTAAGGTGACGCCATGGCCGACGAAAAGATGATCTTGCAAGTCGGAGGGCGCACGGTCAGCGTCAGCAACCCGCGCAAGATCTTTTTTCCTGAGACCGGGCACACCAAGCTCGATCTGATCCACTACTACCTATCGGTGTCCGACGGCGCGCTCCGCGGCGTGGCGGGACGGCCGATGGTGCTCAAGCGCTTCGTGCACGGCGCCGACGGGGAGGCGTTCTTCCAGAAGCGGGCGCCGGCCAGCCGGCCGGCCTGGGTCGAGACGGTCGAGCTGCGCTTCCCGTCCGGGCGCACCGCCGAGGAGGTCGTGCCCCGCGACGCGGCCGTGCTGGCCTGGGTGGCCAACCTCGGCTGCATAGACCTCAACCCGCATCCGGTGCGCGCGACCGACCTTGATCACCCGGACGAGCTGCGGGTCGATCTCGATCCGGTGCCGGGGGTGGGGTGGCAGCAGATCGTAGACGTGGCCATGGTGGCCAGGGAAGCGCTGGACAGCGTCGGGCTGGCCGGCTGGCCCAAGACCTCGGGCTCGCGCGGATTCCACATCTACGCCCGGATCGAGCCGCGGTGGTCGTTCAGCGACGTCCGCCGGGCCGCCGTCGCGCTGGCCAGGGAAATCGAGCGCCGGGCGCCGGACCAGGCAACGAGCAAGTGGTGGAAGGAGGAACGCCGGGGCGTCTTCGTCGACTACAACCAGAACGCGAAGGACCGCACCGTCGCGTCCGCCTACTCGGTGCGGCCCCTGCCCGATGCGCGGGTGTCCACCCCGCTGAGCTGGGACGAAGTGCCCGGCTGCGACCCCGCCGCGTTCACCATCGACACGGTTCCCGCGCGGTTCGCCCAGGTGGGCGACCCGTGGGCGGGGATGGACGATGCCGCGGGCTCCCTGGACCCGCTGCTCGAGCTGGCCGCCAGCGACGAGGCGGCCGGGCTGCCCGACGCTCCCTGGCCGCCGCACTTCGTCAGGCAGGCGGGCGAGGAGCCGCGGGTCCAGCCGTCCAAGCGCCGCGGGGGCGGCGGCCCGGGGCGGCGCCCGGCCGTCCCGCCGCCGGCGCCGGGCCAGGCCGCCGGGCCCGCCGGCCGCCGCCGCTCGTCGATGCCGTTGATCGAGGTCGCCCGCGCGGCCACGAAGGCGGAGGCGAACGAGGGCCTGGAACGCTGGAAGGCGCGCCACGCGCAGGTGTGGTCGCGCCTGGCGCCGGAGGACGTGCTGGTCGACTCGATGCGCGGCCGCAGCTACACCTGGACCCGGATCCGGATCAACTTGCAGCACGTGCCCGAGACCGAGCGGCCGCCGCAGGAGGAACTCGAGGTCGACTACGACCCGTGGGCGCCCGGCGGCCGGTAGCCCGGCCGTGGCCAGGACCGCGACCGGCTCGGGCATTTTTACCGAACGGGCAGGCGCGGATCCCTCCCGGACCGCGCGGCCCCGTCCGTGGCGATCAGAAGGGGGCAAATTAGCACTTGTCTGCGTCTGCCCGTAAGAATGGCTCATGAGCAAGCAACCGATGCCTCCGCCGCCCGGCGACCGGCCCACCCCCACGGCCCCGCCGCCGCCTCCGGCGTGGCGTCATTGGCTCTGGCCTATCGCGATCGGACTGGTCCTGGTGGCGTGGCTCTTCCTGCCGGCCATCCACACCAGGGGACAGGTGACCCTGACCTATTCGCAGTTCCTGTCCGATGTGAACGCGCACAAGGTCAAGACGGTCACGATCGGCTCGAGCAGCACCACCAACGCCCCGGCCAATGGCACGCTGACCAGCGGCACCGACTACACGACGGTGATCCCGGTCCAGCTGGCCGGTCCCACCCTGACCAGCAAGCTGCAGTCCGCCGGGGTGGAGATCACCGCGGCCCAGCCGAGCTCGGGGTTCGGCTCGGTGCTGCTGTCCTGGCTGATCCTGCTGGCGCTATTCCTGGTGCCGCTGTACTTCTGGCGGCGGCTGTCGCGCGGTGCGGCCGGCGGCGGCGGACTGGGCGGGGTCCTCGGCGTCGGCCGGTCCCCGGCCAAGGTGTTCGACGCCGAGCGGCCGACGACCAAGTTCAGCGACGTCGCCGGCTACGAGGGTGCCAAGGCGGAGATCAGCGAGGTGGTGGACTTCCTGCGCCACCCCGAGCGCTACAAGGCGGCGGGGGCGATGGCGCCGCGCGGCGTGCTGATGGTCGGACCGCCCGGCACCGGCAAGACGCTGCTGGCCCGCGCGGTGGCCGGAGAGGCCGCGGTGCCGTTCTTCTCCGTCACCGGCTCCAGCTTCGTCGAGCTGTTCGTCGGGGTGGGCGCGGCCCGGGTCAGGGACCTGTTCGCCGAGGCGCGCAAGCGGGCGCCGGCGATCATCTTCGTGGACGAGATCGACGCGATCGGCCAGCGCCGCGGCGGCGCCGGCGCGGTAGCCAACGACGAGCGGGAGCAGACGCTCAACCAGCTGCTCTCGGAGATGGACGGGTTCGACGTGACCCAGGGCGTCGTGGTGCTGGGAGCGACCAACCGGCCGGAGATCCTGGACCCGGCGCTGCTGCGGCCGGGCCGGTTCGACCGGCAGGTCACGATCCCGCTGCCGAACGTGGCCGAGCGGGCCGCCATCCTCGTGGTGCACTGCCGCGACAAGCAACTCGGCCCGGACGTCAACCTGGATGCGGTGGCGCGCGGCACGCCCGGTTTCTCCGGCGCGGACCTGGCCAACCTGGCCAACGAGGCGGCGATCAACGCCGTCCGGGGGGGCCGCGACGTGCTGACCGCGGAGGACTTCAGCACGGCCAGGGACCGGATCCTGCTCGGCCGCCGGGAAGGCTCCAACGTGCTGCTGCCGGAGGAGAAGCAGGCCGTTGCCGTGCACGAGTCCGGCCACGCGCTGGTCGCCGCCCTGTCCGAGTACGCCGACCCGGTGGAAAAGGTCACGATCCTGCCCGCCGGGCAGGCGCTCGGGGTGACCGAGCAGCTCCCGCTGGTCGAACGCCACCTCTACGGCGAGGATTACCTCACCGACTCGCTCCGGGTCCGGCTCGGCGGCCGGGCCGCCGAGCTCGTCGAGTTCGGCCAGGGCTCCAGCGGAGCCTCCAACGACCTGGCCTCGGCCACCGATCTGGCCGTCAAGATGGTGCGTGAGTTCGGGCTGTCGTCCAAGGTCGGCCCGGTCAGCTACCCCGAGGGCGGCTCGGTGTTCCTCGGCAGCAGCGGCCAGCCGGTGTCCAGCCGGCCGTTCGCCGAGGCCACCCAGGCCACGATCGACGCCGAAGTCGCCCGGCTGCTGCGCGAGGCCGAAGAGCAGGCCACCAGCCTGATCAGCAGTCACCGGCGCGAGCTCGACCAGCTCGCCAAGCTGTTGATGGACAAGGAAACCGTGGACGGCGCGGCCGTCTACGGGCTGCTGGGCAAGCCCGTGCCCGAGCGTCACCCGGACGGGCAGGTGATAGCCCCCGATCGTGCCGCGGCCGCGGCCGACGAGATCCGGCCCCCTGCCCCCGCCGGCGGCCAGGGCGCAGGCCACTGAACGGACCGGAGCCAGCCGCCGCCAAGCGAGCGGCGCGCGCGGACGGCTGCACGGCCGCCGTGGCTACGTGACCGGTTGGCGGCGACAGTGCTTCGGCGGGGCGGTATGCCCGGCATCGCCACCCTGGGTTATACCGCCTCCGCGATCGTGCGGGTCAGCAGGATGGCCGCGCAGAACGAGCGGTAGACCGAGAGCAGGTCGTCGCCGCTGATCACGAGCTCCCTGGGGCCCGCCCGATCGACGCCGCGGACCCACGTGGCGGCCTCGGCGATGTCGGTGGTGCGGACCGAGATCTCCAGGGTGGCGACGGGTCCGAGTGGCGGCGGCGCGGCCTGCGCGGCCGTGGCCACGGCCTTCTCGGCCACTTCCCGGATCAGCGTGCACGCCCGGACCGGATGCAGGCTGTGCGCTGCCAGCCTGCTCACCGGCTCCTTCACCACCGCCGTGTGGACGCCGGGCAGCAGGGCAGCGGTCTCGTCGCAGGCGCACCGATCCCCGGTCACGAGCACCACGGGCACCGCGTAGTGCGCGGCCACCAGCGCGTTGATGCCGGCCTCGCCGGTGACCGTGCCGTTGAGCCTGACCTCGGCCACCGCGCGGGGGTTGTAGGTATGCGACAGCCCCGCGGGGGCGCCGATCGACCCGTGGTAGGAGATGAACAGCACCGCGCCGAAACTGCGATCGAGCCCCTGCATCATGTACAGCGGCTTGTGCCGGCCGGAGATGTAGGAGGCCTGGCCGGCCAGTGCCCGGGGCGGCAGGTTCCGCATCTGCGAGTGCGAGTCGTTGACCACGATCTCGGTGCCCCCGCCCGCCAGGGCGCCGTCGATGGCCGCGTTGACCTCGTCGAGCAGCAGCTGGCGTCCCGCCGTCGCCTCCGGCCCGTCGCCGATGCACTGCTCCCAATCCACGACGCCCGCGGTGCCCTCCATGTCGCTCGACAGGAAGATCTTCATGGTTGCCTCCTCGGCGGCGGCCGGCCCGGTCTCATCCTCTCGCGCCAGCCGCCGTGGCGCCCGCGCCGCGGGTGCGGCAGTCATCTTTAACCCGGCCCGGATCTGACGTAACGTGGCGCAGCACGCGACCGACCAGGTGGCGGCGACGGAAGGGGACGGGCAGGTGCCTGGAAGCGTGGTCCACAGGACGCTCGATCTCGCCGGGCTCGACGTGCCGGTGGTGGAGATCACCGGCGGGTACGACGGTCCCGCTCTCACGGTGATCGCCGGGGTACACGGCTGCGAGTACGCGCCTATGGCCGCCGTGCGCCGCTGGGCCGGTGAGCTCCAGCCGGACAACCTGCGCGGCCGGGTGCGCGCCGTGCCGGTACTGAACCTGCCCGCATTCTGGGCCAGGAGCATGTTCGTCGTGCCCGAGGACGGCAAGAACCTCAACCGCTGCTTCCCGGGCAACCCGGCCGGGACGCTCACCGAGCGGCTGGCGGACGCGGCGTTCACCCAGCTGATCGAGGGCTCGGACGCGGTGGTCGACGCGCACGCCGGCGACATGGTCGAGACCCTGGAGCCCTTCGCGCTCTATCACGCCGGCCTGGCCCAGGCCCGCGCGCGCGAGCTGGCCAACGCGTACGGGCTCAGCTACGTGGTTCGTCAGCAGCGCAAGCCCAGCCAGGGCCTGACCGGCATGACCAGCTCGGCAGCCGCGGCCGTCGGCGTACCGGCCATCATCGCCGAGGCGGGCGGCAACGGGCTGGTAGATAGCGCATCGGTGGAACTGCACGTGCGCGGGCTGTACCGGGTGCTGGACATGCTGGGCATGTCGCGCGGCGCCGCGCACTGGGAGGACGACAGGCCGCCGAGCTACCTGCGCGACTTCGAGTGGCTGTACTGCCGCCGGGCGGGCTGGTGGGAGTCGCGAGCCTGCGCCGGGGACGTGGTGCGGGAGGGTCAGCTGCTCGGCACCGTCACCAGCATCGACGGCGCGACGGTGCAGGAGGAGATCCACGCCCCCATCGACGGTGTCGTGCTGTTCCTGACGAGCTCGCCGGCGGTGGCCGACGGCGGCCTGCTGCTCGGGCTGGGCTCCGCGTGACCAGGGTCGGCCGTGGCCGTTCGGGAACAAATCCCTTGATCTTCGGCTTGTGTTCGTAGATTGTGGCCTGCGGGGTGCACCGGGTACCTGAACGCGGGAACCCGGCGGATCCCGGTAGGCTGTGTCCGACCCGTAGCTTCCGCCCGCTGTCGGCGTGCTGGCGGGACGCGGGCAGTCAGGCGGCGGAGTAGCTCAGTCAGGCAGAGCAAGCGGCTCATAATCGCTGTGTCGCCGGTTCAAGTCCGGCCTCCGCTACGATCAGGCTGCTTGTCGGCCCTGCGGGCCGACTGCGCCGCAGCCTGGTATTTGCCCGGGGGGGCGACCCCCCGGAACCCCCCGGGACCGAGGGCTCCGCCCCCGGGACCGGGAACCCCCCGGGTCGGGGGCTCCGCCCCCGGGACCGGGAACCCCCCGGGTCGGGGGGCTGCGCCTCCGGACCCTCGGGGGCGACCGAATGAGGAAGAGAGAAAGGCACTCCTACCGTGGCCGCTACCGACGTCAGGCCCAAGATCACCCTGGCATGCCAGGAGTGCAAGCACCGCAACTACATCACGCGCAAGAACCGGCGGAACGACCCGGACCGGCTCGAACTGCGCAAGTACTGTCCCAACTGCCGCTGCCACCGGCCGCACCGCGAGACCCGCTAGCGGCGCGCCCGCGCCATGGCCGTCAACAAGGACTACATCGGGCGGACGTTCCCGCCGGGGGAGCCGTACGAGGTCGGGCGGGTCAAGATCGCCGAGTTCGCGGACGCGATCGGCGACCCGAACCCGCTGTACCGCGACCGCGAGGCCGCCCGGGCGGCCGGGTACCCGGACGTGATCGCGCCGCCGACGTTCGCCATCGTGATCAGCATGGCCAGCAGCGGACGGGTCGTGGCCGACCCGGGCCTGGGAATCAACTACGCCATGGTCGTGCACGGGGAGCAGCGGTTCGAATACCGCCGGCCGATCGGCGCCGGCGACGTGCTGACCGCGACGTCCACGATCTCCGACATCAGGGAAGCCGGCAGCCTGACCATGCTCAACACCAGGACAGATATCCAGACGGTGTCCGGCGATCCCGTGTGCAGCGCGTACTCGACGCTGGTCGAGCGCGGCTAGCGCGGGCGAAGGCAGCGCGGGGAGGCAACGTGAGGCGAAGCTACTCCGGCGTGACGGAGGGCACCGAGATCGCGGCGGTCAGCTACCCGGCCACCCGGCTCAGCCTGATCAAGTACGCGGGCGCGTCCGGTGACTTCAACGTGATCCACTGGAACGAGCGGATCGCCCGCTCGGTCGGCCTGCCCAACGTGATCGCGCACGGCATGTTCACGATGGCGCAGGCCGGGCGGTTCGTGACCGACTGGGCCGGTGAGTTCGGGGCCGTGCTGGAGTTCAGCGTCAGGTTCACCGCGCCCGTGGTGGTGCCCGACGACGACCAGGGCGCGACGATCGAGGTCAGTGGCCGGGTCGAAGAGAAACTCGACGACAACCGGGTGGCGCTCGCGATCACCGCTACGTCGGCAGGCACCAAGGTGCTCGGCCGGGCCCGCGCCGTGGTCCGGCTGCCCTGATCGCGGCCCGCTGGCGCCGCCGTTTTCCGGCCCGCGCGGCCTCTGCCCGCGGGATCCTCGCTTCTTCGCCGCGGTCTTGCGGAGCCGCCAGCGTCGGCTTGCTATCGTCTAGGCCCTAATGGTTTGCAGACGAGTCCTTAGAAGGCTCCCGCTACAGCCCACTAGGTGAGCCTCGTCCCCCTAGCGCGCCGGAGGCAGTCATGGATCGCCAGGTCAAGTACGTACTTCAGGAATCCGACCTGCCCAGGCAGTGGTACAACATCGTGCCGGATCTGCCCGCCCCGCCTCCGCCGCCGCTGCACCCGGGCACCGGCCAGCCGATCGGCCCCGACGCCCTGGCTCCGCTGTTCCCCGGCGCGCTGATCGCGCAGGAGGTGTCGGGGGACTCCCATATCGACATCCCCGACGACGTCGTCGACGTTTACCGGCTGTGGCGGCCCACGCCGTTGTTCCGCGCGCGGCGGCTGGAACGCGACCTCGGCACGCCCGCGCGGATCTACTACAAGTACGAGGGCGGCAGCCCGGCGGGCTCGCACAAGCCCAACACCGCGGTGCCGCAGGCGTACTACAACGCCGCGGAGGGTGTACGCCGGCTGACCACGGAGACCGGGGCCGGCCAGTGGGGCAGCGCGCTGTCGTTCGCCTGCGCGATCTTCGGCTTGGACCTCGACGTGTGGATGGTGCGTGCCTCCTACGACCAGAAGCCGTATCGCAAGATGCTCATGGAAGCCTACGGGGCGACCGTATACCCGAGCCCGTCACCGGAAACGTCGTCGGGCCGGGCGGTCCTGGCCGAGCACCCGGATTCCCCGGGCAGCCTGGGCATCGCGATCAGCGAGGCGGTGGAGCAGGCCGCGGGCGACGCCGCCGCGCGCTACTCGCTCGGCAGCGTGCTCAACCACGTGCTGATGCACCAGACCGTCATCGGCGAGGAAGCGCTGAAGCAGCTCGCGCTGGCCGGCGACGTGCCCGACCTGATCGTCGGCTGCACCGGCGGCGGGTCCAACTTCGCCGGGCTCGCGTTCCCGTTCCTGCGGGAGAAGCTGGCCGGCCGGATGAGCCCGGTCATCCGGGCGGTCGAGCCCGCAGCGTGCCCGTCGTTCACCCGCGGGGTGTACGCCTACGACTTCGGCGACACCGCCGGCCTCACTCCGCTGTTCAAGATGCACACGCTCGGCCATGACTTCGTGCCGGACCCGATCCACGCCGGCGGCCTCCGCTATCACGGCATGTCCCCGCTGCTGTCGCACATATACGAGCTCGGCCTGATCGAGGCGGTGGCCAAGCCGCAGTCTGAGTGCTTCGCGGCAGGCCTGCGGTTCGCCCGGACCGAGGGCATCTTGCCCGCGCCCGAACCCACGCACGCGCTGGCCGCCACCATCGAGGAGGCGCTGCGCTGCAAGGAGACCGGCGAGGAGAAGGTCATCCTGACCGCGCTGTGCGGTCACGGCCTGCTGGACCTGGCCGCCTACGCGAACTACCAGGCGGGCCAGGTGAAGGACCTCGAGCTGCCGGAACAGGCGCTGGCCGAGGCGCTCAGCGGGCTGCCCGCCACGGTCGGCTAGAGGGCCGAGCGCCATGGGACCTGCAATTCGGCGAGCAGGGTCCGCAGTGCCTGCGCCGCCCGGTGTGCCCGGGTGGCGAACTTCGCGGTGACGTCGGCGACCGGGCCCATGCACCAGCGGAGCAGGTCGACATAGTGAATGCCCTGGTTCAGCAGCGACCCACCATCCAGCGCCCAGGTTCCTCTCCAGGCCGCGCTGTCGTAGTACTCCTGGGTGCGGTGCCACTTCGTGGCCGCCTCGCCCAGGACCAGCCGGCCCAGGACATTCCTGTCGAGGAGCCGCCGCAGCTCGGCCGGGCCGGGGTCGAACCGGTGCTGTGAGATCACCGTCATCCGCACGCCCGCGCCGCGCGCGGCGGCGATCAGCCGGTCGGCAGCCTCCAGGCTGACGTCCATCGGCTTCTCGATGACGAGGTGCTTGCCCGCTCCGGCCGCCTCGACGCCGACCTCGGCATGCAGCCCGCTCGGTACGCACACGCAGATCACTTCGATGTCTTCGCGGGACACCAGCGCCGCGAGATCTGGTTCGGCCGCGCAACCGCGGGAGCGGGCAAACGCCGCGGCCCGGGCGGCATCCGGGTCGGTCACCGCGACCAACCGCGCTCCCCCGATCGCGCCGATCGCCTCCGCGTGGGTGGCGGCGATCACGCCGCAGCTCACGATCCCGAAGCCGTGCGTCACGTCATGGCGCCCGCTCCGGCCGGCCCGTCCAGGCCCGCTGCTCACGTGCCCTCCGCGGTACCCGCGGTCTGCGTCCGTGGGCATTGCCCCTGGGCCCTAGCCGCGGCGCGAGCCGTCGGGACCGTCCCGCGGCGCCGCGACCACATAGGCGGCTGCCGCGGCGGCCAGGCCGCCCAGCGCGAGCCAGGGTGAGGAGCCGGGCACCGCGGCCAGCGCGGCCAGCACGATGCCGGTCGCCGCGACCGCGCCCAGCACCGCGGGCAGCCGCAGCCGCAGCCAGGCCCGGGCGGTACCGCCCGCCAGGCCGGCCGGGCGGCCGAGCAGCAGCAAGAATCCGAGCAGCAGCAGCCCCTCGCCGGCCATCGCCGCGGTGTCCAGTCGCGACGCCGCGCACAAGATGATGACGGCGATCGCGACCACCGTGCCCGCGGCTGTCCGCACCCTCTCGGCGGCATCGGGGCCGGGCGGACCCGGCTCGCGGCCCTTCGCAGCGACCGCGGTCGCGGTATCGGGGCTGGCGGCCGCCGGACTACGGCCGGGCGCGATCTGCGCCCGTGCGGGAATCCCGGCCCGAGCGCGGACGGTTGCCGCCACGTGCCGGGCCACCGCAGCGCCCCGCTGCGGCCAACCGGTGACGAGCGCGCAGAGCAGGCCGACCACCGCGACCGAATACAAACCGCGCGGGTCGGCCGCCACCGGGACCACCACCAGAACCACGCCGGCCAGCGCGGTGATGGCCCGCATCATGGCCGCCCCGCCATGGCCGGCACCCGCCGGACAGGGTCCATGGCGGTGATGGCCCGCATCATGGCCGCCCCGCCATGGCCGGCACCCGCCGGACAGGGTCCATGGCGGTGATGGCCCGCATCATGGCCGCCCCGCCATGGCCGGTACCCGTCGGACCGTGGCCATGGCCGCGTCGAGTTCCTCGTCCACGGGCCACGAGATCACCGGGATCCCCGCGCTTTCCAGACCGAAGCGTTGCGCGTCCCGGTCCAGCCGCCAGATCCGCAGCCCGAGATCCGACAGCCGCGACCGGGCCAGACCCGACGGTTCCGCGCGCAGCACGTCCACCACCACCACCGGAAACCCGCGCTGGCGCAGGTCCGTGACCACGCCGAGCGACCGCTGGTCGATCAGCGGGGAGAACAGCACCACCAGAGCGCCCGGCGGCAGCGCGGTGCGCGGGATGCGGCCCAGGTCGGGCGTCACGTCGCTGTGGAAGCGGACGCCCAGGACCATCTCGGCGATCCGGTAGAACTGCCGCTCGCCTGGGGCGGGACCGAGCCAGCGAAGCATTCCGCCGAGCGTGACGATCCCGGCCCGGTCGCCGGTCCGCAGGTAGGCGGCGACGAGCCCGGCGGCGCCGCGCACCGCGGTGTCGAGCGTGGTCTCACCCGGCGGCCCGATATCGGAAAAAGCGTCGATCATGACGACCAGGTCGGCGGCCCGCTGCGCGGCCCGCTGGTTGACGTGCAGCTGGCCGCGCCGGCTGGTGACCCTCCAGTTGACGTCCCTGAGCCGGTCGCCAGGCAGGTACGAGCGGACGCCGGCGAACTCGATGCCCTCGCCCACGGCCCGGCCGGTGTGCTCGCCGATGCGGCGGAGCAGCTCGGGCGGGACCAGCCGGGGCCTGACCGCCGGCGGCCGCGGGAACACGTCGATCGGGCCGGCCCACGCCTGCACCGCCGTCGACCAGGTCCCGCCCCGGCCGCTGCAGGTGACGTGCACCGGCCCGATGCTGCGACGCCCCCACACCTCGGGCCGCACCGTCCAGCTCGCCCGGGCCGTGCGGCACTCCAGGGTCACCTGCGCGGCCGAGCCCGTCACCAGGCTAAACTCCGCGGGCAGCTCGAGCATGAAGGAGATCGTTTCCATCTGGCTTGCCACCGCGGCGGTGACCGTCAGCTCGATCTCCTCCCGTTCGAAGCAGCGGGTGGCCGAGGCCGTGGCACTGATCTCCACGTCGTCCGGCCGTCGCCCGTGCGGGGCCGCGACCAGGGCGGCCAGCAGCGGGGCGGCCAGCAGCAGCAGCCCGGCGTGCCCGGTGACCAACGCAGCCGCCAGGGCCAGCAGCGCGATCGTGGCCAGCCGCCGGGCCCCCCGTGCGGGATACCAGCTGACCTCGCGTTTCACGGAGTGATCCCGCTGGCCGTCGGCTGGGCCCGCGGAACCGGCAGCTCTCCCAGCAGCTCGGTCACGATGTCTTCCCCGGTGATCTGGCGCACCCACATCTCCGGACGGAGCACGAGCCGGTGCGCCAGCGCGACGACCGCGACCGCCTTGACGTCCTCGGGCGCCACGAACTCGCGGCCGGCCAGCACCGCGTGCCCCCGGGCGAGCTGGATGATGGCGAGCGTCCCGCGCGGGCTGGCGCCCACCATGACTTTCGGATGCTTGCGGGTGGCGGCGACCAGGTCCACGACGTAGCCGAGCACATCCGGATCGACGTGTACCCCCTCGAGCGATTCCCGCATGGCCAGCACCCCGGCCGCATCGGTCACCTGGCGCGGCTGCGGCGGCTCCGAACCCCGGGCCAGCCGGCGCCGCGCCATCTCGGCCTCGCCGTCGTGATCCAGGTAGCCCAGCCTGACCCGCGCGGTGAACCGGTCCAGTTGCGCCTCCGGCAGCGGGTAGGTGCCCTCGTACTCGATCGGGTTGTCGGTGGCCAGCACGATGAACGGCGCTGCCAGCACGTGGGTGGTGCCATCCACGCTGACCTGGCCCTCCGCCATCGCCTCCAGCAGCGCCGCCTGGGTCTTCGGCGGGGTGCGGTTGATCTCGTCGGCCAGCAGCAGGTTGGTGAACACCGGCCCGGGCCGGAACGAGAACTCTCCGCTGCGCGGGTCGAGGACGGGCGCCCCGGTCAGGTCGGCAGGCAGCATGTCCGGGGTGAACTGGACCCGGGTGAACTGCAGGCCGAGCGCGCCGGCGAACGTCCGGGCGAGCAGCGTCTTGCCGAGCCCGGGCAGATCCTCGATCAGGATGTGCCCGGCGGCCAGGATGCCGAGCAGCACCAGCGTGACCGGGTCCCGCTTGCCCACGATGACCTGTTCCACCTCGGCCAGGATCCGCGCGCACTGCTGCGCGGTGTCGTGGGCTCGGCCGTTGCGCGGGCTGGTCACAGCTCCTCCAGCCTGGTCACGATCCGGTCGACGGTGGCCATGCTCACTCCCGGGGCACGGCTGTCGTTCGATGGCGGCCTGGACATGTCCAGCAGCGGCCACAGCTCCGCGCCGACCAGCTCCCTGGCCCGGTCGGGCCGGGCGGCCGCGTCCAACCCGTGCCGCTGGGCCAGCCGCGCGTCCAGCAGCCGCGCCAGCCGCGGCCGGAGGCCGTGATCGTAGTGCCGCGGCGACGCGTTCGCCCAGGAGAGGTCGGAGGTGATCTTCCGGTAGACGGGGAAGTCGGCCTCGCCGCCGTCCCCGGACCGGCGATCTTTCCGAACGGTGCTGGGTGGCGGCTGTTCACCTCGCGGCATCAGGGCCCGCGCGAACAGGATCGCGGCCAGCGCCAGCACGGTGCCTGCGACCACGAATCCGGCCGGTCCCGCCACCAGGTAGCCCTCGGCCAGCAGGACGGCCGTCACCAGGGCCAGCGCGGTCAGCGCGATCGGCCGGTCCGGCGACTCGGCTCGGGAGGCCGTGCCGTATCCTTCGGCCTCGCTCGCGGTGCCGGTTACCGGGACCGGGCCGGACGCGCCCGTGGCCACGCCCGGCCTGCCGGGCGGCCGCGCCCCGGCCGCAGCGCTCGCGTCCGGCTGCGGCTCTCCTGCCTGGTGACCGCTGCTCACCCCGCACCCCCTAGATCGGCTCGCAGCCGCGTCAATGCGCCCTGCGCGGCGGCACGCTCGCCCTCGGCTATGTCCCGGTGGCCGTAACGCGCCTGCCGGAACAACCCGGTCAGCTCGCCCGCTGCCGCCGAGCGGATCAGCCCGCCGGACGCCGCGCGGGCCAGCACCTCATCGGGGGTGTCCGACGCGGCCGGTGCCGCGCCCGCGCCGGCCAGGCTTCCTTCCATGGCCGCGTAGCAGGCGATGATCGCGGCTCGCGGATCGGCCTCGTCCCGCAGGGCCGCGGTGCCAGCCGACAGCGCGTCCTGCAGCGAAGGCTTGCTCTCGCTCTCCGGCTCAGCGGGCCGATAGTCCGCCGTGTCACGACCCCGGCGCTGCCTGCGCACCCACAGGGCCGCGATGATCAGCGCTGCCGCGGTGAACGCCATCCCGGCGAACAGGGCCCAGCCGCTTGACGTGTTGCTGCTCGGGGCCCCGCCCGGCTGGCCCAGGGGCGAGAGGAGCACGTGCCGGACCGGCCGCCGCCCGTTCCACGCCCTGACGATCAGCACGATCGGGCCGACGATCACGGCCAGCGCTAGCAAGACCGTAACGATCCGCGCCCACAACGGCATCGGCAAGGCCGCGGACTGGTTGCGCTTGCGCCTGCGCCGGTAACGGGCTACCAGCACGAGCAGCACGAGACCGGCCACCATGCTGGCGCCGGTCACCGCGGCTGTGATGTCGGCGAAAGCCTGCCCGGTGGCTCCGCCCACCACGCCGCGGGCGGTGGTCGGCAGGGCGGCCCGCGCCTGCAGCCCGATCGCGGCGATGGCGCACAGGGCGGCGATGACGGCGACCCGGCGGATCTGGGCCAGTCCCTGCGGCATGCTGCCTCCCGCGCCCGGCCGGACCCGTCGGCGGCTGGTCCCGGCTCGCCGGCGGATCCTTTACCTGCCCATCGATTGTGTCATTCCCGGCGGATAAGCCCGCGGGCCCGCAGATACTGATGCCCGGACGTCACGCACTCGTGATCGAGGCGTGCCTGACTATGCCGATTTATCATGCGCTAGCGAGCCACATATCCCCGCTAAGAGCGCCGGGCGCTCTCAGTGCGTTACGAACAGGTTGCAGGGCATGAAGAGTCAACAGGCTTCATCATCGTGCGTGATCGAGCCGATGGCTGCCGCCGATGCGGGCGCGGTGCTGGCTATATACCAGGCCGGGCTGGATACCGGGCAGGCGAGCTTCGAGACCCAGGCGCCGGACTGGGCGGCTTTCGACGCGGCCAGGCTCGCCGATCACCGCTACGTGGCCCGGGAGCCGAACACCGGCGAGGTGCTCGGCTGGGTCGCGGTGTCCGCTGTCTCCAGCCGGTGCGTGTATGCCGGCGTGGTCGAGCACTCCGTCTATATCGCTGCGGGCGCCAGGGGACGCGGCGTCGGGACGGCGCTCCTTCGCGCGCTGATCCGTTCCACCGAGCGGGCCGGCATCTGGACCATCGAGTCCGGGATCTTTCCGGAGAACGCCGCCAGCCTGCGGTTGCACCAGAGCGTGGGGTTCCGCGTGGTCGGCACGCGTCGGCGGCTCGGCCGGCACCACGGCCGGTGGCGGGACGTCATCCTGCTGGAGCGGCGCAGCCCGGCCGTGGGCGCGCAGGCATGACGCCGGCCGGTCCGGCGGCCGAGCCCATCCCGACCGCGAGGCTCTTGCTCGAGCCGCTGGCTGTGTGGCACGCCGCTCCTATGGTGGAGGTGCTGGCCGGGCCGCGGTTGTACCGCTTCACCGGCGGCAGGCCGCCCACACTGCCCGAGCTCACTGAGCGCTACGAACGGCTGATGGCCGGCCCGGGCAGGCGCGGCGAAGGGTGGCTCAACTGGGTCATCCGGCAGCGCGAAGACCAGCAGCTAACCGGCACCGTGCAGGCCACAATCACCTGCGAGCCGACAGGCCTGCGGGCCGCCATCGCCTGGGTGGTCGGCGCCCCGTGGCAGGGCCGCGGCTACGCCACCGAATCCGCTCAGGCCCTCGTCCACTGGCTGCGCGAACACGAGGTCATGACGATCGTCGCCGCGATCCACCCCGACCACGCGGCCTCCGCTGCCGTCGCGAGCCGGGCCGGGATGACCCCGACCGCCGAGCGCGCCGACGGGGAGATCATCTGGCGGCTGGGCGGCTGACCCGCCCGCCAGCGCCGACGGCAGCGACGGCAGCGGCAGCCCGCGCCTCCGCTACCCGATGGTCACCGCGGATCAGGTCGGCGAGACCGTGACCAGGCTCCCGTAGGTCATGTAGTGATAGACCACGGCGGACTGCGCCAGCGGCAGCTCGACGCAGCCCAGGCTCTGCGGGAACCCGAACGACGCGCGCGGGAAGAAGTGCAGCGCATCGCCGCCGTTGAAGTAAGCGACGTTCTGTACCGGGTCGGCGTAGTGGCTGCCGTCCGGGTTCGTGCCCTTCATGATCTGGAAGGGCATCCGCAGGTACACCGGGAAGGTGCCGTCGGCGGTCGGTGCCACCGCGATCCCGGTGTTGGCGAGCGTGTGCTCGACCACATGCCCGTTGTGCCAGACGGTCAGCGTCTCCGGGCTGCCTTTGCTGGCCAGCCCGTAGCTGTACCCGTTCGGGTTGTCCTGGCCCTTGGCCACCGCGCGCAGCAGATCCCGCCAGACGGCGGGTCCGGCCACGCCGTCCATAGGCAGCCCTTCCACCGACTGGAAGGCCCTGATCGCGCCGACATCGATAAGGTTCGTCGCGTCCTTGGCCCACAGGCTGGTCAGCGAGCCCGGGTAGTTGCCCTGCCAGGTGAACCTGCCCGTCGGCGCGCGGTAGGCGGCGCTGAGCTGGGCGGCCCGGTCATCGGCCGCCGGGTTGCTCCCCTTTGGCGTCCAAGTCAGCGGCAGGTAGCCGAGCTGGGCCAGGAGCTCCTGCAGCCGCAGCGTGGAGTACGACTTGGTGTGGAACCGGACGGTGACCGGCGCGCCGAGCAGGCCGCCGGCCGCCGTCCGGACCCCCGATGGCCCGGACGGGATGTGCACGATGATGGTGGAATCCGGCTTGAACGCGGTAGCCGGGGTGAACACCATCGTGTCGTTCTTCGCCGTCGTCCAGGTGCCATGTACCGCGGGCGTGATGCTCGGCGTCGGAGAATCGGCGGCCAGCGGGGCCGAGAATGCAATCGTCACCGGCTGCGATCCGTTCACCCGGTGCGCGGCATTGGCGGGAGCGACCGAGAGGACGTGCAGCGGTGGGGCGGGTTTGGCCGGCTGGGCATGGTGCGCCTTGACGGACGCCGATGCCGACGAGGAGCCTGTCTTCCCCGAAGCGAGCAGCCAGGTGAGCCCCCCTCCGATGATCATCAGGGCGGCGACGGCCACTGCTCCGCCGGTCAGCAGCACGGTCCGCCGCGAACGCGGCTTTTTGGGCTGCTCGGCCTGCTCGCGATTCTTTCGCGCACCGAACAAGATTCCGCTCCCTTTGCTCAACCTGCCGTACGGGGCCGTGCCTGTTCATCTGGAGCGCCGGGGCAGTGAAACGCATGAGTCGCGCGGCGCAGTTGTTACTGGTCCTACATTCATGTGACGCGCGACAGGCCCGGAAGGTTCGGGTTTTTCTGCCCTTTTTACCAGGTCACCGCAGGCTCGTCCGGACCCTATTCTGGCGGGATCCGCGGGGGCCCGCGCGCCCTTCTTACCCCAACTTCACCGAACTGCGCCCTAAGGGTTGCGGTTACGTGGCCTGCGCGTTGCCCCAGTTCGCGGTCTCCAACGGGGCCTTCGCGTGCGACGGCGGCACGCTGGACGGGGCGATGAACGTGCTCCCGTCCGGGCCGGCCTGCACGGCCTCGTGCAGCGCGCTGCCCGTCACCAACTGCTTCCAGGACAGGAACCACTGCGTCCAGCCATTGCCCCAGGTCCCGGCGCGCGGGCTGCCGGTGATCGTCACTGGATCCCCGGGCACTTCCATCTTGTAGTACGCCTCGGCCGCGGCCGGAGGCATGTTGACGCAGCCATGGCTCACGTTGGTGAACCCCTGCTCGCCGACCGACCAGTACGCGTCGTGTAGGTAGTCGCCGGACCACGTGATCCGCACCGACCAGGGCACCTCGAGGTTGTAACCGGGGCCGACCATGTCCACCGGGTTCCCCTTGTCGATGGTGAGATATGTCCCGTTCGGCGTATTGTCGCCGGGCCTGCCGGTGCTGATCGGCCAGTGGTCGATCATGTGGCCGTTCCGGTACAGCTGCATGTGGTGATTCGAGGTGCTGGCCGTCACGATCAGCGACCGGCCGATGCTGAACGACTGAGTCAGGGTGTGATCGCCGTAAACCCCCGGCGCGCCCTCCACCCCGTTCAGGTGCCCGGTGAAGCTGACCTTGGTGTGCGCGGGCCAGTAGGTACGCGGCCGGAAGTAAAGGCAGGTGGGGGCGACGCCACACCGGTCATCCCAGTACCAGGCGCCGACGACCGGCTTGGACGTGGTGATCTGCAGCGAGCGCTCGATCCCGGCCCGGAACCGTTTCGCGATCGCGTGGTCGAACTGCAGCAGGATCGGCATGCCGACGCCGTAGGTCTGGTGAGATGATTCCAAGATCATGGTCCGGAACGTCTGCGACGGGGTCAGCGTGCGGAACGAGCTGGTCGCGGTCACCGTCTTGCCCGCGCTGTTGGTGGCGGTGGCGGTCACCGTGTACTGCTTGTCGACGTTCAGCGCCCACTGGCTGCGCCAGACCGTGCCGCTATGAGTGAGCACCCCGGTCACCGGGTCACCGTGCGCGGTGACGGTGACGTGCCCGATCTTGCCGTTCGCGACCCTGACCGTGATGCCCTGGTCCGGGGCGGCGTTCTTGGTGCCGTTGTCCGGGCTGATGGACAATTGGGCGGCGGCTGCGACGGCGGGCGCGGCCGGCTTATGTTTGCCCGCGGTGCTGGCCGGCTTGCCGCCGCCTGAGCAGGCGGTCGCGGTGAGCAGGATCAGCGTCGCCGCAGCGGCCGGGACGGCCAGCTGCCTGCGCGTTCCGGTGAACCGGCCGTAACGCCCGCGGCCGCGGCCGTTGCTGCTCCGCACGTCGGACCTCCTCAGATCCACCCTGATACCCCGTCGACGACCCGACGACTCACGACGAGACCGCGTCATCTTGATTACGCCCCGCCATCACACCACTCCCGGGTGAGTCCGCCGAAGGGGAAACGGATGAAGTGCCTCGTTGGTTGCCCCGCCAGAGTATCCGCAGCGGATTACCCCGATGATCCGACCGGATCAGGGCTATGACCGCGGCCACCAGCGCGATGCCCACCGCGGTCCACGGCACGTAGTCGCCGAGCCGGTCGTAGGGAGTTCGCGTGGCGGCCGGAGGCAGAGCGAGGCGGACCACATCGATGCCCTCCCGGCCGGGGCCGTACCACGACAGCAGCCTCCCCCGGCTGTCGAAGGCCGCGGAATCGCCGGTCAGCGCGGCCTGGACGACCGGCCGCCCCGTCTCGGCGGCGCGCAGCGCACCCAGGGATGCGTGCTGGGCGAGGGCCCAGGTGTCCTGGAAGGTGGAGTCCGACGTCTGGTAGATGATCACCTGCGCGCCGTGGTCGGTGTCTACCCTGGCCATGTCGGGGAATGCGGACTCGAAGCAGATCAGCACACCGACGGTGAGCGGGCTCCCGTCGGGCAGGCGCGCGATCAGATTGTGCGCGCCGTTGCCGGGGACCATGTTCACCGGCGCAGCCTTGCTGATCTTGGTCAGCCAGGACAGCTGCTGGCGGAACGGGATGTACTCACCGAACGGCACCAGCCGGGTCTTGGCATACTCGCCGGCGATCCCGTTCCGGCTGACCAGCACGGCCACCTTGGATTTCTGGTCGGCATGGATCGAGTCCTGGTTCACCAGGATGTCCGCGTGACTCGCCGCCGCCAGGGCCTGGATCTGATGCAGTAGCGCGGGGTCGTAGTGCAGGTTGTGCGCGACGCTGCTCTCTCCCCACACGATCAGGCCCGGGCGAACCCCGCGCGGACTGCCGGACCGGGCAGCCGCCGCGGTGAGTCGCTGGCTGGCGTTGGCCCTGACCGCCGGGTCCTGCTGGAGGCCGGGCTGCACCAGGGCGATCGTCACCTGCCTGGTCACCGGGGCGGCCGGGGTCAGCACGAAGGCCACCGGGCCCGCCGCGGCGACGATCGCGATCGCGACCGCGCCCAGGATCCGGGGGGCGGCCGAGCCGGAGACCACCAGGATGACGATGCCGGTGTTCACGGCCACGATCGCGAAACTGACCAGCCACACCCCGCCCACGGCGGCCAGCGCCAGCACCGCGGGATGCTGCCACTGGCTCGCGCCCAGCACCGCCCACGGGCCGCCGAGCGCCTGCCAGGACCTGATCCACTCGATGACCAGCCAGTAGCTCGGCAGCACGACCAGCGCGGCCAGGGCGCGCAGCACGCTGACCGGCCGGCGCAGCAGTGCCCAGGTCGCGACGGCCACGCCGGTCCACAGCACGCCCACCACGATGGCGATCAGCAGCAGCCCGGGCCCGAGCTCAGGGGCCAGCCAGTACAGGTTGGCCATCAGGAACCCGGCGCCGAACCACCAGCCCCGCACCGCCGCTTCACGAGCGCTCGGCGCGGCGCGCATCAGCAGCAGCCCGGGAACCAGGCCGAACCAGGCCAGGATCTCCAGGTTGGCGTCCGGGAAGGCGAGCGCCGGCAGCGCTCCGGCGAGAAGAGTCAGATACCGAACGGGCTTCGCCAGGCCCCGGAGTATCGCCACACTTCGATTGTCCGCCATCGACCGCGCTGCGGCGAGCCAGGCAGCGCGGGACGGCCACGGCAACCACCGATCTTCACGGCGTCCCCACCGCTTTTCGCCTGACCACAGGTGGTCGATGGCACATGGCCGACGCTATTGCGTCGGTGATCGTACATCGATCTTGGCGGTCCCGGCCGCGCGCCGACCGGCCCGCCGCTCGGCGACGGCCCCTGCCGCGGCCGCGACCAGTGCCAGGATGGTCAGCGCGGTGATCACGTATTCGGGCCATCCGCCCAGCCGTTCGGCCAGGGTCCGGCCGGTCAGCAGCGGAACGCGCGCCTCCAGCACGGCCCGCTGCCAGGTGCCGCTGTGCGCGATCAGGCTGCCGTCGGGTGCGACGATCGCGCTGACGCCGGTGGTGGAGGCGACCACCACGCTGCGGTCGAACTCCACCGCCCGGATCTGGGCCATGGCCAGTTGCTGCAGTGACTCGCCGGTCTGGCCGTCCACCTCGAACGTCGCGTCGTTGGTCTGCACGCTCAGCAGGTTCGCGCCCGCCGTCACCTCGGACCGCACCAGGCCGTCGAAGCCGACCTCGTAGCAGATCACGTCGCCGAGCCGGATCCGGCCTACGCGGAACACCACCGCCCGGTTCCCCGGCGTCAGGTTGACCGGCTGCAAGGTGGTCAGCGAGGTGATGTGCGAGATCAGCCCGCGGAATGGTATGACCTCGCCGAACGGCACGAGCTGGCGCTTGACGTAGACAGTGCTGGGCCCTCGGCCGGGTACCCACAGCTGGCCGACGTTGCGGACCGGGTGGTGCAGGAACTCTCCCACCAGGATGGGCCGGCCGATGGCCCGGACGGCGGTCATGACCTCCTGGTAGATGGCCGGGTACTCGAACGGATCGAGATTGGTGGAGTTCTCCGGCCAGATCACAAGGTCGGGTGCGCGCCGGGCGCCGGCCCTGACCTGGGCGGCGAATCGCTCAGTGGCCGTCGCGTGGTTCTGCGTGATCTGGGTGTCGTTGAACAGCGTGGGCAGGTTCCGCGCGTGCGGTACATCGCCCTGCACGGCGGCCACGCTCGCGCTCACCCGCCCGGATGTGGTGACCGGCAGGGCCGCTCCGGCCAGCGTCACCCCGGCCGCGCAGGCGAAGCAGGCGGCGGGCAGCACCCGGCGCTCGACGATCAGCCAGGCCAGGCACGCGCCGACCAGCGCGATTAGGAAGGTCAGCAGCGGCGGCCCGCCTGCCGACACCCAGCGCAGCGTGGGTGCCTGCGCCTGGCTCATGGCCAGCCTGCCCCAGGGGAAGCCCCCCCACGGCCAGCGGTCGCGCAAGGCCTCTACTGCCACCCACCAGCCCGCCACCGCGACCGGCCACGCGGGCAGCCGCAACAGCAGCCGCTGGCCCACCGCGAGCACCGCGAAGATGAGCGCTTCGCTGATCGCCAGGGCCGCCCACGCGTACCAGGCCACGTTCACCACCCAGGACAGCAGGGGAACGAAGAAGGCCAGACCGAAGACCGCGCCGACCGCGAACGATCCGCGCAGGCCCTGCTGCCACAGGGCCACAACCAGAAGCGCCGGCCCCACTGCGGCCAGCGGCCAGATCCCGTAGGGCGGGAAGGCGGCCGTCAGCGCCAGCCCGCCGGCCAGCCCGGTCAGCAACGCCCAGCGCAGCCGCAGGCCGCCGGATGCCCGCGGGCCGATGATCTCGTCTCCGGTGCGAGCCGCCGCGCGCGACTCCTCCGCCGTTCCGTCGGCCGGGGCGCCGGTGCCGTCGCCGGGCGCGCGGCGCAGTCGCACCGGGCCACGGGCCAGGCGCTGTTCTTCCGATTCCCCGCGCATGTCACGTCGACCTTAGCTGCGCTCCCGCCTAGGCACGTTCGGGAGAATGTCGTCGAACGCGCCGTCGGATATTCGCGAGCGACCGCGAGCCGGAATACGAGACGATCAGGGGTGTTGGCCCAGAAGTGGCCGAGCCGGGCAGAGGAGAGGTGACGTGAGTCGGCGGGGCTGGATGCTGTTTGCCGCGATGAGCGTGATCTGGGGGATTCCCTACCTGCTGATCAAGGTGGCCGACGAGGGCGTCTCCGTCCCCGTGCTCGTGTTCGCGCGCACTTCGGTCGCTGCCCTGCTGCTGCTGCCGCTGGCCCTGCGACGTCAGGAGATCCGGGTCCTGCTGCCGTACTGGCGGTGGCTGGTGGTATTCGCGCTCGTCGAGATCGTCGCTCCGTGGCTGCTGCTGTCGAACGCGGAACGGCACCTGTCCAGTTCCACGACCGGCCTGCTGGTCGCCACCGTCCCAATCATCGGCGTGGTGCTCGCCCGCCTGACCGGCGACGCCGAACGGCTCACCCTGATCCGGCTGACGGGCCTGCTCATCGGCCTGGGTGGCGTCGCCATGTTGGCCGGGCATCTCACCGGCGGGGGCGCCTGGCCGGTCGTCGAGGTGCTGCTGGTCGCCACCGGTTACGCGATCGGCCCGCTGATCGCCAGCCGGAAGCTGAGCGGCTTGCCCGGACTCGGCCTGACCGCGGTGTGCCTGGGCTTTTCCGCCGTGGTCATCGCGCCTGCCGCCGCACTGACCTGGCCGCATGCGCTTCCGCCCGCGCGGGTGATCGCCTCGCTGGCTGGGCTGGCCGTGATCTGCACGGCACTGGCTTTCGTGCTGTTCTTCAAGCTCATCGCCGAGGTCGGACCCGCCCGGGCCACCGTGATCACCTACGTCAACCCGGCGGTGGCGGTCGCTCTCGGCGTCGCGGTTCTGGGCGAGCCGCTGACGCCGGTGATCCTGCTGTCGTTCGTACTGATCCTCAGCGGATCGGTGCTGGCGACCCGCTCCGGGCACCGGGCCGCAGCCGGACGCGAGACAGCCGCGGTGCCGGATGTTACAGCGGGAGCGCCTCCAGGCGAGCCAGCCCGGCATCCATGATTTCGATCACGTCGGCCTCCGGATCCTCCATGCCTGCGACCAGCGCGGACAGCCCAACGCCGACGACCGCGCCGGCCATGGTCCGGATGGCCGGATCCCCCGGCTCACGTCCCAGCCGCTTGGCCAGCAGCTCTGCGGCCAGTCGCACGGACCGCAGGTACTCATCCAGGGCGCGGGCACGCAACTCAGGCACCGACATGGTCAGGCGGTTCAGCTCGCGGAACTGTTCGAGCTGCCAGGCCGGCGCCTCGGCGAAGGTCTCCCGCATCGCGGCGCGCAACGCCGCGACCGGGTGCATGTCGGTCGGCAGGGCCTCGAACTTCGCGATTGCGATGGGATCGAAATCGTCCTGCAGGACGACATCTTCCTTAGTGGGGAAGTACCGGAAGAACGTGCTGGGCGAGACCTCGGCGGCCTCCGCGATCTGCTCGACCGTGGTCTCCGCGTAGCCCTGCTCGCGGAACAGCCGGAGCGCGTGCTGCCGGATGGCGGCACGCGTCCTGGCCTTCTTCCGCTCCCGCAGCCCGCACGGTCTGGCGGGATCGGCGACGGACATCTCGCTCACCCTCCCAATTCTGCCTGCTGTGCCTGGTCAACGGCGGCGGCAACGCCGGCGGCCGGCACCGGTGCCTGGACAGGGGCGCCCGCCCGGCGCGGCAGGAAGGCGAGCGCCAGCAGCGCGCTGGCCAGCGCGATCCCCGCGCACGCCCACAGCATGATGTCCAGGCCGTGCACGTATGCGTCGCGCACCATGCTGAGCAGGGATGCCGACCCGAGGGCGTGCGCCACCTGCACGCCAGCGCCGATGCTGCTGCGGACGGCGGTGGCCGCGGCGGCGGGCGCCCCGGCCAGGTGCAGCTGGTTGCGGTACGCGTCACTGATCACGGTGCCGAGCACAGCCACACCGATGGTGGCCCCTACCTGCCGCATCGCCGTGATAAGCGCGGTGCCCGACCCGCTGCGTTCGGCGGAAAGGGCGCCGATGGCGGCGTTCATCGCGGCCGGCATCGCGATCCCGAGCCCGAGGCCGGTCACCGCGAACCAGGCGACCGTGAACCCTGTGCTGCTGCCGGTGTGGGTGAAGGTGCCGATGGCCAGGCCGGCCGCCATCACCAGGTACCCGACGGTGACGAGGGCCTTGACGCTGACCGGGGGCGGGATCATCGAGCCGTCGGGGCCCTTGCGCGGGCTCTGCAGGCGGCTGCCGCCGATCATGCCGATCACCATGCCGCCGATCATCGGCAGCAGGCGCAGGCCGCTGCCCAGCGCGTTAAGTCCCCGGACGTCCTGGAAGAACAGCGGCATCGCAAACAGGATCCCGAACAGCGCGAACGAGATCAGCGCGGTCAGGATCGTGCCCCAGGTGAAGCCGGCCGAAGAGAACAGCGACAGGTCGACCAGCGGCTGGCCGCCGCGGCTGGTGATGCGACGCTCCCAGGCCACGAACGCGACCAGCAGCACCACCCCGGCGGCGATCGTGGCCATGCTGGTGGCGTCCCCCCAGCCCTTCTGGCCAGCCGTGATAAAGCCGTAGGTCAGCGTGGTCAGGCCGGCTCCGGCGATTACCACGCCGGCGAAATCCATCCGCGGCCGCTGCGAGCTGCGCGACTCGGGCATCAGGAACGCCACCGCGATCAGGGCGAGCGCCACGACCGGCACGTTGATCAGGAACACCGAGCCCCACCAGAAGTTGTCCAGCAGCCAGCCGCCCAGCAGCGGCCCGACCGGGAAGCTGAGGAACGTGGCCGACGCCATGATCGCGATCGCCTTCGGCCGCTCATCCGCGGTAAACAGCACGGGAAGTATCGACAGCGAGAGCGGCAGGATCGCGGCCGCGCCGAGCCCGAGTACCGCGCGGGCTGCGATCAGCTCGCCCGAAGACGTCGCGTACGCGCACGCGGCCGAACTGATGCCGAACAGGACCAGCGCGACCAGCAGCACCTTCTTGCGCCCGAGCCGGTCGCCGAGCAGCCCGGCGGGCAGCACCGCCGCGGCGAGCACGAGGGTGTAGGCGTCGGAGAACCACTGCAGGTCGCTGGTGGAAGCGTGCAGGTCGCGGGCGAGCGTCGGCAGGGCCAGGCTCAGCACGGTCAGGTCCAGCCCAACCACGACCACGCTCGCGGCGATGGCGATAAGCGCCCACCAGCGGCGGGAGTCGGGGCCTGACATGACAGTCACATCCTTTCGGCGGCGGCAACCTTTTGATAGTAGCTATCAAAAGGCGGTTCATGTCAAGTCATTATCGAGCTCCGCGCGGATGCCGGCCGGCGCAGTAACACGGCACTCGGCGTTTGTATCGGGCCCCGACCCAATTTTCGGTGCAGAGTGTGATAAGAAAGATGCCGAGCGTGAATATTACCGGCAAGTAGGATGTCCAGAGGTTCAGATGTCTGGCGCAGGTAACCCGATGACGAGCCTCTGGGATGCCATGCCACCTGCTCTGACGCCAACGACCCCGCGGGTCATCGTCAAGGTAATCCGCGGCCTCATCCACCGTGGTGAACTCAGCCCCGGCGACCGTCTCCCGCCCGAACGCGCGCTTGCCGATCAGCTGGGCGTCGCGCGGGTCTCGCTCCGCGACGCGCTGGCCCAGCTGCAGCACGAGGGGTACCTGGCGGCTCGCCGCGGTGCGCACGGAGGAACGTTCGTGACCGGGCTGGCCGAGCCGCGCCGCCGGTGGCTGCGCCGGATGCAGGAGAACCCGGGGGATCTCGAGGACATCATCGACTACCGGACCGCGATCGAGGCCCACGCGGCCAGGCTCGCCGCCAGGCGCCGGAACCACGCCGACCTGCCGGCCATCGAGCAGGCGGTCCGGTGGCGGCCCGGCGCGGACAGCGCCCGATCGTTCCGCGCCGCCGATAGCGCCTTCCACCGCGCGATCGCCGCCGCCGCGCGCAGCCCGCGACTGGAAGCTGCGATCGACGAGGCCCGCGGGCTGCTCTTCCTGCCGGCCGATGCCCTGGCCTACCCGCCTGGTACCGACCGGTCGCTCGGCGATCACCAGGGGATCGCCGCCGCTGTGCGGGACGGCGACGGGGACCGGGCGGCCGCGGCGATGCGGGCGCACATCGAATCCACCCGCGATTCGCTCCGTCACGCACTGACCACCCCGCCCGGCACGCGCCCCACCCCCGGCGGCACGCGCCCCACCCCGGGCAGCACGCGCCCCATCCCCGGCGGCACGCGCCCTACCCCGGGCGGCACGCCCCCCACCGCGCACCCACTGCCTAGCCCTGCACTCCCCACTCCTCATTCATGATCATTTTCACTTTGCACACGTTCCGACCATGGAACCGGGACAAACCACCACGGATCTTGGTCGAAAGGTGTGCAAAGACGAGATGATCACCTGAGACGCCGGCGGAGCGGCTAGCGGGTGCCGCGGACCTCAAGGTGGTCGAGGAGGGACTGAGTGGCGGCGGCGATCGTGTCTACTGCCTGGCCGAACGCCTCCGCGTTATGCGCGGCCGGCGCCCGGAACCCGCTCACCTTCCTGACGTACTGCAGCGCGGCGGCCCGCACGTCGGCGTCGGTCACCTGCTCGGTATAGGGCTCGCGCAAGGTCTTGATACTGCGACACATAACACGACTGTACGAGACAAACGCTCCGTCCACCGTGACGCAGCAGGGGCACGATCCCTACGGCCACGGCCTAAGCGGCGGCAGTTCGCCGCCCGTGACGGACAGCGCGTCAGCGACGGGACCGGGCCGGCCGACCAGCCACGCGGCAATCGCCCAGGAGGGGCCGGCCACGACAACCTTCCGGGGACCGGCGCCGCCCTCAGCACCAGCGCCGCCTTCAGCACCGTGGTCGCCCTGAGCGCCGGCGCCGTCTTCAGCACTGCCGCCTTCAGCATCCGCGGTGCCTTCGGCACCGGCACCGGCACCGCCGCCGCCACCTCCGGCGCCCGCGCTCCAGCGTTCGCCGCTGTCGGTGGCATGTACCTGCAACGTCAAGCCGTTGGGCAGCCGGTCTGACAACTGGTCGGCGCCGGAGAGAATGCGGGCCACAAACGAATCCGGCCACCCATCGGGCCCGAAGCGGCCCCCGAGATCGACGTGATGGATCTCCACCTCGGACAGCCGCATCGTGGGCGTACGGTTCAGCGGCAGCGTGCCGTACCGGTGGTGCAGCATCGCGCGGTCCCAGTCTGCGGTGGTCATGGCGGACCAGGCCTCGCTCAGCCCGGCCGCTGACGAGGTGACGTCGGCCACCAGATCCGTCATCGGCCGACCCGCGCCCGCCTCGATCTCGTGGTCGCGTGCCTCCGCGCTGGCGTACATGGGCACGGCCTCGTCGCGGCGAGCGCCCTCGGCACCGCGGCGCAGGCCGTCGGCGTTGCGCGCGATATGCGTCAGCACGTGACCGACCGTCCAGCCCGGACACAGCGAAGGACGCGCCCCGTCGGCCTCGGTCAGCCCGTCGAGCCCGGCCAGCAGCCGTCTGGTGGCCTCGTTGACCTGTTCGATCTGCTCGGCGATGTCGGTCGGCCGCGGGTCAGCCGACACGACCATGTCCCGCGGGCAGCACACCGTGGTCGATCATGTCACGATGCTACGTCGGCGGGGTGTCGGCACGGCTTCCGGTCCGGCCGCGGTCAAGACCCCGGATTGCAGGATCTCCATCTACCGCGGCCGGGCTAGCAGGCCGAGCTGGTCGGCGGGCCAATCGGCCGTGCCAGCTGGACCGGCCTCGGCCTCGGTCGTCTAGGCCGCGGCGCGATCGGGGAGCGGGCGCCGCCGCCGCGCCGGCTCCGCCAGCACCGGCGGGCTCCAGGCGCCGTCCGCCCGGTACAGGTCGGACCCGGGCGGCACGATCTCGTCGATCCGGTCCAGGGTTTTGTCATCCAGGGCGACCGCGGCGCCCTTGAGCAGATCCTCCAGCTGCCGCATGGTCCGCGGCCCCGTGATCACCGAGGTGACGGCGGGATGTGCCAGCGGGAAGGCCACGGCCAGCTGGGGGAGCGAGCAGCCGACGTCCTCCGCGAGCGTGGCCAGCTGCTCGGCGGCCTCGAACTTGGCGGTGTTGTGCGGAAGCGACGGGTCGAACCGTTCCGGCGTAAGAGCGGGCCGCCCGGCCGACAGGTCGACCGAACGGCCTTTGCGGTACCGGCCGGACAAGAAGCCCGAGGCCAGCGGACTCCAGGTCAGAACGCCCATCCCGTACCGCTGGCATACCGGGAGCACCGACCTCTCGACCCCCCGGGCGAGCAGCGAGTACGGCGGCTGCTCGGTGCGCAGGCGCGGCAGCCCGCGGCGCTCGGCCATCCAGTGGGCCTCGACGATCTGCTCGGCCGGGAAGGTCGAGCAGCCGAAGACACGGATCTTCCCATCCCGCACCAGATCGTCCAGCACGGAGAGGGTCTCCTCGATGTCGGTCGACTCGTCGGGGCGGTGGACCTGGTAGAGGTCGATCCAGTCCGTCTGCAGCCGCTTCAGGCTCTCCTCGACCTCGGTGAGGATCCAGCGGCGCGAGTTCCCGCTGCGGTTGCGGCCTTCGCCCATCTGGAAGTGCACCTTGGTGGCGAGCACGACGTCGTCGCGTCGGCCCCGCAGCGCCCGGCCGACGATTTCCTCCGACTCGCCCGCGGAATACATGTCCGCCGTGTCGATGAAGTTGATGCCCTGGTCCAGCGCGGCGTGGATGATGCGGACGCATTCGTCGTGGTCGGGGTTGCCGACCGCGCCGAACATCATGGCCCCGAGGCAGTGCACGCTGACCTCGATCCCGGTTCCGCCGAGAGTGCGATAGCGCATAGTCATGCGCTGAACCCTAGAATCTAGAGCCGGCTCTAGGTCAACCTGATAATCCTGAGCCCGGACCTTGACGCTGGTGGGTGGGTTAGGCGGCGGGGTGGGTGCGGACGAAATCGGCGATCACGGCGCCCAGTTGCTGGCCTGCGTCCTCCTGCAGGAAGTGACCGGCGCCTTCGATCACCGGGTGCTCGATGCCTGCTGCGCCCGGGACCACCTGCTTCAGGATGGGTGCCATCGCGCCGGTGATCGGGTCGCGGTCGCTGAACGCGACCAGGAACGGCTTGTCCCAGGTGGCCAGCTGCTGCCAGGCCGCCCGGTTGGCCGCGGTGGCCGGGTCGTCGGGCGACGTCGGGACCAGGCCGGGCATGGCCCGCGGCGCGGTCATGAAGTCCGGGCCGGGGAACGGCGCCTCGTAGGCGGCTAGCACCGCGTCCGGCAGCGTGGTCTGGCAGCCGGACTGCACCAGCCGGGCCACGTCCAGCGTCGGCGCGGTGCGCACCACCTCGCGAAACCGCAGCCAAACCTCGGGCATGGGCTGGTCGCCGGTGGGCAGACCGGTGTTGGCCGCCACCACCCGGGCGAACCGGTCCGGGTGCTCGGTCACCAGCCGCAACCCGATCAGCCCGCCCCAGTCCTGCCCCACCAGGGTCAGCCCGCGCAGGTCCAGCGCGTCGAAGGCGAACGCCCGCACCCACTCCACGTGCCACGCGTAGCTGTGGTCCTCGATCTCGGTTGGCTTGTCCGATCGGCCGAACCCGATCAGATCCGCGGCGATCGCGCGCAGTCCCGCATCGGCCAGCACCGGCATCACATGGCGGTAGAGAAACGACCAGCTCGGCTCGCCGTGCAGCAGCAGAACCGGCTCGCCGTCAGAGGGGCCGGCCTCGACGTAGGCCATCCGCACCCCGCCGACGTCTGCATAGCGCGGCGGGTAGCTGAAATCGGGCAGGTCGGCGAAGCGATCCTCCGGAGTACGCACGATTCGCATCCGGTCATGGTGCCACGCCCCGGCCGGCCTCCGCGATGGCCCCGCCGTAGCCACCGCCGCCGGGGGTCTCCAGCACGAACACATCGCCCTCGGCCACCTCGACGCAGTCACAGCCGCGCAGTTCGGTGACTCGGCCGTCGGGGTGCTCCACCCACTGGTGGCCGAGCTCACCGGCCCGCCCGCCCGCCATCCCATAGGGCGGGACCCGGCGGTGGCTGCTCAGCGTGCTCACCGTCACCGGCGCGAGGAAGCGAAGCCGCCGCCGTCCGCCGTCACCGCCGCGCCAGCGGCCCTCGCCGCCACTGCCGGCCCGGATGGCGTAGGACTCCACCCGGACCGGGTAGCGCCACTCCAGCACCTCCGGGTCGGTGAGCCGGGAATTGGTCATGTGCGTCTGCACGACGGACGTGCCGTCGAACCCGTCCCCGGCCCCGGATCCGCTCGCCACCGTCTCGTAGTACTGGTGCCGGTCGCTGCCGAACGTGACGTTGTTCATCGTGCCCGACCCCTCGGCCATGATGCCGAGCGCGGCATACAGCGCGCCGGTGATGGCCTGGGACGTCTCTACGTTCCCCGCTGCGACGGCCGCGGGGTACCCGGGTGACAGCAGGGTGCCCGGCGGGATGATCACCGTGACCGGCTTGAGGCAGCCGGAGTTCAGCGGGATGTCGTCGTCCACCAGGGTGCGCAGCACGTAGAGCACGGCCGCCATCGCGACAGACGAGGGGGCGTTGAAGTTGCCGGGCAGCTGCGCCGAGGTGCCGGTGAAGTCGATCTCCGCGGTACGGCTGCCCTGGTCCACCCGTATCGCGACCTGGATCACCGCGCCGCTATCCAGCTCATAGCGGTACTCGCCGCTGTGCAGCCCGGCGATGACCCGGCGCACCGCATCCTCCGCGTTGTCCTGCACGTGGCCCATATAGGCGGTCACCACGTCCAGGCCGAAATGGTTCACGAGCTGGCCCAGTTCCGCGACGCCCTTCTCATTCGCCGCGACCTGCGCGCGCAGGTCCGCGAGGTTGGTCGCCGGGTTGCGGGAGGGGTACTCGGCCGAGCTCAGGAGGCGGCTGGTTTCCGCCTCGCGCAGCACGCCGGCCTCGACCAGCCGCCAGTTGTCGATGAGCACGCCCTCTTCCTCGACCCGGGTGCTGAACGCGGGCATGGAGCCGGGCGTGATCCCGCCGATCTCGGCGTGATGGCCGCGCGCGGCGACGAAGAAGAGGATCTCGCCGGCCCGGCCGCCTGTGCCGAAGACCGGGGTCACCACGGTGATGTCAGGCAGATGAGTGCCGCCGTGGTAGGGGTCGTTCAGGATGAAGACGTCACCAGGCTTGATGGCTCCCGGGTTGCGGCGGATGACCATCTTGATGCTCTCGCCCATGGACCCCAGGTGCACCGGCATGTGCGGCGCGTTGGCGATGAGCTGGCCGGCCGCATCGAACACGGCGCATGAGAAGTCCAGCCGCTCCTTGATGTTGACCGAGTGCGCGGTGCTCTGCAGCCGGACGCCCATCTGCTCGGCGATCGACATGAACAGGTTGTTGAAGATCTCCAGCAGTACGGGATCGGCGGCGGTCGCGACGGCGCGACGGTCCCGGCGGCGGGCCACCTTGGTCAGCAGCAGATCCCCCCGGCTGGTCAGCTCGGCCTGCCAGCCCGGCTCGACCACGGTGGTGGCGAAATCCTCCGTAACGATCGCGGGCCCGTCCAGCGCGATGCCCGGGCGCAGCTCGCTGCGCGGCAGCAGGTCTACCTCGGCCCACTCGCCGTCGGTGAACATCGGCACCCGGGCCAGGGTCGGCCCGGGTGCCGTCACCGGGCCGGATGCGCTGGCGGCGGGGCCCGCGCGCGGCGGCTCTGCGGCCGAGGTCAGCTCCACCGACACTGCCTCGAGCACGATCGGCTTGTCCGGCATCAGGAAGGAGAAGTGCTGCCGGTAGGCGGCCTCGAACGCGCTCACCAGGTCTGTCTCGCCGGTCAGCGGAACGCTCAGCGCGGTGTCGGTCCCGGCATACCGCAGGTGAGCCCGGCGCACGGACCGGGCGTGATGGCCGGGGATCCCTTCGGCGGCTAGCTCGTCGCGTGCCTCGGCCTCAAGTCGTTTCACCAGGTCAGCGGCGTCGGCCAGGGCGTCTTTCGACAGCTCCGCCTCCACCGCCGACTCGCGCATCGAGGTGACGTCGGCGAGGCCGATCCCGTACGCGGACAGGACGCCGGCCAGCGGGTGGATGAGCACCGTGGTCATGCCCAGAGCGTCGGCGACCGCGCAGGCGTGCTGGCCGCCCGCGCCGCCGAACGTGGCGAGCACGTACCTGGTGACGTCGTAGCCGCGCTGGATCGAGATTTTCTTGATCGCGTTCGCCATGTTCGCCACCGCGATCTCCAGGAAGCCGGCCGCCACCTCCGCGCCGGTGCGCGGCTGCCCGCTCGCCGCGGTGATCTGCCCGGCGAGCTCGGCGAAGCCCTGGGCCGTGGCCGCGGCGTCCAGCGGCTCATCTCCACGCGGGCCGAACACCCGCGGGAAGTAATCGGGCTGGATCCGGCCGAGCATCAGGTTGGCGTCGGTCACGGTGAGCGGACCGCCACGCCGGTAGCAGGCGGGCCCCGGGCTGGCGCCGGCCGAGTCGGGCCCGACGCGGTAGCGGCTGCCGTCGAAGTGCAGGACCGACCCGCCGCCGGCGGCGACAGTGTGAATGCTCAGCATCGGCGCCCGCATCCGCACGCCGGCTACCTCGGTCTCGTACTGCCGCTCGAACTCGCCGGCGAAGTGCGACACGTCGGTGGACGTGCCGCCCATGTCGAACCCGATGACCTGACCGAACCCGGCCGCGGCGCTGCTGCGGGCCATGCCGACGATGCCGCCGGCCGGCCCGGACAGGATCGAGTCCTTGCCCCGGAACCGGCGCGCGTCGGCCAGCCCGCCGTTGGACTGCATGAACAGAACTCGCACCCCCGGCAACTCGGCCGTCACCCGGTCGACGTAGCGGGCCAGGATGGGCGAGAGGTAGGCGTCCACGACCGTGGTGTCGCCGCGGGACACCAGCTTCATCAGCGGGCTCGTCGCGTGCGACTCGGACACCTGGTCGAAGCCGATGTCCCTGGCGATCTCGCCGATCCGGGCCTCGTGCGCCGGATACCGGTACCCGTGCAGGCACACCACGGCCGCGGCGCGGAAGCCGTCGGCGTAGGCGGCGCGCAGGTCGGCGGCCACCGCGTTCTCGTCCAGCGGCACGATCACGTCACCCTGAGCGCTGACCCGCTCGGTCGCCTCGATCACCCGGGCATAGAGCACCTCCGGGAGGACGATCTTGCGGTCGAAGATGCGCGGCCGGTTCTGGTAGCCGATGCGCAACGCGTCGGCGAAGCCGCGGGTGATGACCAGCACCGTAGGCTCACCGCGGCGTTCCAGCAGCGCGTTGGTGGCCACCGTGGTGCCCAGCCGGACCGAGGCGATCTGGTTCCCTGGGATGGGATCCCCGGGCGGAACGCCGAGCACCGTGCGGATCCCGGCCAGGACGGCATCTTGGTACGCACCGGGATTTTCAGAAAGCAGCTTGCGGACGGCCAGCGTGCCGTCCGGGCGCCGGGCCACGACGTCGGTGAAAGTACCGCCCCGGTCGATCCAGAACTCCCAGCGCCTGCCCATCACCTCGCATCCTAAAGTTCCCTGATGGTGGGGCCACAGAAGGGGTGCGAGGCCCAAGCCGGTCTGGGCGGGAGCCGTGGCCGCGGTGCCGGTGCCCGTGGTGGCGGATGGCGCCGGTCCGCGGCTACGATCTCCAAGAGCCGTATTACCGGGGGCTCCTCCACTGCCATCGCAGGAGGTTACGGTGAATATCACTCTTCCGCAGCTGAAGGCCGGCGACCAGGACAAGCCGCAGAACCGGATGGTGCACCGGCTGCAGGGCCTGGTCACTGCGCTGGGGAACCCGATCACGATCGACGGCATCTTCGGCCCGAACACGGAGGCCGCGGTCAAAGCTCAGCAGCACGCTTTCGGGCTGTCCCAGACCGGGGTGGTCGATGACAACACCTGGATCAAGCTGATCGGGGGTTAGAACAGCGGGAAGGGCGGCGGCAGTAAGGATCGGCAGGCACCGCGTCCGGGCCGGGGTCGCGGTCCGCACCAGGTCGCCGCTCGTTCAGCATCGCGGCGCCGCCCGTACTGAACCGCACCTCGACGTGGCTATCCCGCT
>Ga0070709_10000248_pt1 | contig 34811 bp, 28 predicted proteins | sample LARL51metaG_FD_65449 | JGI IMG/M metagenome (GOLD analysis project Ga0070709, IMG submission 65449) | Corn, switchgrass and miscanthus rhizosphere microbial communities from Kellogg Biological Station, Michigan, USA - LAR L5-1 metaG | ecosystem: Host-associated > Plants > Roots > Rhizosphere ... | reverse complement strand
TGGCGCCGCCCCAACCCTTCTCGGGACGGGTAGGTGGGGCGCTGGTGGCAAGCGGAGAGAGTTAACGGATCGAAGCGGATCCGAGGGCTTGGCGCATGGTTTCTAGCGGGGCCGGTTTGCCGGTCATGAGGGTTACCTGGTGGGCGGCCTGGTGCAGGAGGAGTGCTAGGCCGCCTGCCACGGGGATGTTGGCCTCTTGGGCGGCGGCTGCCAGGGGAGTCGGCCAGGGGTGGTAGACCACGTCCAAGAGGTGCCTGGGGACCAGACCGCCGCCGGCTATTCGTTCTGCATAAATATCCGCGGCACCGGCGGGGACGGTCGATATGAGGACGTCGGGAGCGTCGTCCTGCGGAGTGCCGAAGCCGGTCAGGGTGATCGCGACGGCCAGCCGCTCGGCGGCGGCCAGCAGGTCCTGGGCGCGAGCGGGATCGCGGACCGCCACGGTCGCCTGTGCCGCGCCCAGGCCCTGCGCGGCGGCCAGCGCGGAGCATGCGGTCGCGCCGCCGCCGAGGATCAGCACCGTTGCCTGCCAGGGCGCTCCATCCGGCGCGCCGGTGGCGCCGGCCTCGGCGAGGGCGGCGATCATGCCGGGCACGTCGGTGTTGTGCCCATGCCGCCGGCCGCCGGAGAACACCACCGTGTTCGCGGCACCCACCTCGCGGGCCAGCGGCTCGATCTCGTCGAGCAGCGGCAGCACGGCGCGCTTGAGCGGCATGGTCAGCGACAGCCCGGCCCAGTCCGGCCCGCACCCACCGAGCACGGCCGGCAGCCGCGCTTCGTCGCACTCGATCGCCTCGTACGACCACCCGGTCAGGCCGAGTGCCTGGTAGGCCGCCCGGTGCAGGACAGGCGACAGGGAGTGCGCGATGGGCGCGCCAAGGACCGCGGCTCTCACCCGGAGGAGCTTAGTGGTGGGCCGCCGTGTAGTTCGCCAGCTCGGCCTGGTACTGCTGGAACACCGTGAAGTTGTTGGTGAACTTGGTCAGGCCGCTCTTCGGGTTCACGGTGAGGAAGTAGATCCAGTCGTCGGTTAGCGGCGACGGGTGCAGTGCGGCCTGGATAGCCGCATCGCCGGGGCTGTCGATCGGCCCGGGGGGCAGCCCCCCATGCAGGTAGGTGTTGTACGGCGACTTGGTGTTCTTGGTCTGGGCGACCGTGACGTCCGCGGCCCGGGAGTGCCGGGCGTACAGCACGGTGGTGTCGAGCTGGAGGTTGATCTTCTGGTTCAGCCGGTTGTAGATCACCCGGGCGATCTTCGGCAGGTCCTGGGGGCGCTTGCCCTCCGCCTGGATGAGGCTGGCGACGATGATGGCGTCACCCTCGCTGATATGGTCCTTGGCCGCCACCGCCGGCAGGTTGACGCTCTGCGCCTCCTTGTTGAAGCGCAGCACCATGGCCCGGAGCACCTGGACCGGCTGGGTGCCGGGCTGGATGGTGTAGGTGGCGGGGAACAGGTAGCCCTCGGGGTTGCCCTTGGCGTAGGAAGGCAGGCCGAGGGCCGAGACGTTCTTGATCGCCTCCTGGTAGCCCTTCAGGTTCCCGGTGGCCTGGCCGAGGGCCGCGATGATCTCGGGCAGCCGCTCGCCCTCGGTGATCAGCACGGTGAGCTGGATCCTTGAGGAGGGCTTCAGCAGCAGCGCAAACGCCAGCGCGGCGGACATGTGGTTGTGCATCCGGTAGAAGCCCGGCTCAAGAGAACTGCCCTTGCCGCTCGCCTTCGCCGCGTTGGCGAAGGCACGCGCGCTCGCGACCACCCCCTGGGCCTGCAGTTGCTCGCCCACCTGGGTGGCGGTCTCACCGGGCTTGATCTGGACCCTGACGATGCCCGTGCCCGGGCCGGAGTAGTCCGGCGGGTGCAGGTAGTTGTGCCAAAAGTAGAAGAAGCCTCCGCCGGCCACGGCGAGCACGACCACGAGCACGGTGAGGGCGATCCACGGCGCCGCGCGGCGCATGGCGCTCTTGCGCTTGGGCTTTCCCCCGCGCGGGCGGCTGGGCGGTCCGCTGCGTTCGGCGCGGGCCGGGCGGGCCGGGGCGGCACCGCGCCCCCGGGCGCGGTCGTAGTCACCCTCGTCGCTGAACCCGGGCAGGAGGCCGGAGTCGTCCTCCCCCCAGGCCTGGTCCTCGTCCACGTCGCCGTACCAGCCCCCGCGGTCACCATACCCTCGATCATCTGGGTCATCCCGTAGCGGCCGGTCGTACGGGTCGGAGTGCGGCTGGCCGCGGCCGGGCGGGTAGTCGTCCGCGGGCTGGTAACCGGTGTCGTCGGGGTAGCCGTCGTCGTGCCCCGCCGGGTAACCGTCCTGGCCGGGGTAGCCGGGCTCGTCGGAGTAGCCGTCGTGACCGGTGTAGTCATCCGCGCGGGCATAGTCCTGCTCGCCGTAGCCGGCCTGGCCCGGGTAGTCCGCGCCTGGGTAGCCGCCCCCCTCGGAGTAGCCATGCTGCCCCGGGTAGTCCGGCTCGCCGGAATAACCGGGCTCGTCGTGGTACCCGGGCTCGTCGTAACCGGTGCCGCCGTAATCCCCGCCGTCATCGCCGTGGTCGCGCTGCGTGTGGCCGCCGCGCCCGGCGCCACCGTGCCCGGGGAAGCTGTCGCCATACCCGGGTTCGTCGTAGCCCGTGTCCTCGCCCGGGTAGCCCGTGCCACCGCCTTGCGCCGGGTACTCGCCGCTGCCGAAGCCGCCGTCGCCGTAACCGGGTCCGGTGCGCAGATAGCTGGTGTCGTCCTGGCCGCCGAGCCCGTCGTCCCGGTGGCGGGCGGCCGGATACCTGCTCTGCCCGGCGGGCCACGGCTGCCGCGGCACCGCGGGCAGCGGCCCGGAGTTCGCGGGCGGCCACCCCGACCCCGCCGCCCCGCCCAAGGACGGCAGGCGCGCCATCGGGCCGGAGTTCACCTGCGGCAGCGGGCCGGACGGATGTGCGCTGTCATCGCGCGGCCGGCGCTGCGCCGGGACCGCCTCATCCCAGCCGGGCAGTTCCCACGGCGGCCCGGTGGCCTCGCCGGGCCGGTCGTCCCGGCCGCTGGAGGTGCCCAGTGCGCCTCGCGCGGGGCGCGGCGCGCCCGCCGCGGACCCGCCCCAGGGCGCCGCGTAGTAGTCACCGCGCGCGTCCGGCGGCGCGGCCCGCTGATCGTAGTCGGGGGCACGCCAGGGCGCGTCCCCGCCGATGTCTTCTGGGTCGTCCCTGCGGCGGCGGGTCATCCCCCGGCTCCGGGGGCTGACGCCACCAGTTCGCCAGCGGGCTCGCCGGTGGAGCGCTCCGCATCCAGTGCCCCCTGCAGGATGAGCGCGGCAGCGGCCTTGTCGACCTGCGTGCGGCGCTGCCGCGATCCGCGCCCCCCCTGGCGCAGCGCGTCATGAGCGATCACGGTGGTGAACCGCTCGTCCACCAGCCGCACCGGCAGCGGTGCCAGCCGGGTGGCGAGGGACTCGGCGAACGCCCTCGCCTCAGCCGCGGCGGTACCGGCGCGGCCGGACAGGCTGGTCGGCAGCCCGACAATGACCTCCACGGCACCCTGCTCGCGTGCCAGGGCGGCAAGGGCGTCCAGGTCGCCACGGCCCCGCGCGACAGTAGCGAACGGGCTGGCCAGCAGGCCATCCGGGTCGCAGCGGGCCACTCCGACGCGTGCCGACCCAAGATCTATGGCGAGCCGTACGCCGCTTCTCACGCACCTGGCCTGTGTGTCGAGAATTGCGCCAGCTCTGCGGGGGGGCTGTAGCACAGTCTCAAGCTACGCCACCATGTCCTGCTATGTCTGTCACAACCGCCCGTACCACGTTAAATGCCTCGTCAACCGCGGTGGATACGCGATCACCGAGCGGCGCGCCGCCGCCCTGGGCCACGTCGTCGCGGCCACCACCGCCGCCGCCCAGCGCCGCGGCGGCCTTCTTGACCAGCGCGCCGGCCGCCAGCCCCTTCTCGCGGGCACGGTCATTGACCGCGACCACGACTGACGGGCGGTCGGCGGGAACACCGGCCACCACGACGACCGCTGGCCGGTCGTTGAGCCGTCCGCGCACGTCAAGGGCGAGCGTGCGGATCCCGTCGGCGCCGGTCCCGTCGGGTACCCGGTGCGCGACGAAGGCCACCCCGTCGATGTCCTCAGCAGCGGTGGCCAGGTCGCCGCTGCCGCCGAGCAACTGAGCCGAGCGCAGCCGCTCGAGTTCCCGCTCGGCATCGCGGACCCTGGTCACCAGGGCGGAGACCCGCTCGGGGAGTTCCTCGCGGCGCGCCTTGAGCTGCTCGGACAACTGGCTCACCAGCAGGCTCTCGGTCGCCAGGTAGCGGAACGCGTCGGTGCCGACCAGCGCCTCGACCCGGCGGACCCCGGACCCGATGGAGGACTCCCCGAGGATCTTCACCAGCCCTAGCTGGCCCGAGCGCACCACGTGGGTGCCGCCGCACAGTTCACGGGAGTAGTCGCCGACCTCGACCACCCTGACCTCGTCGCCGTACTTCTCGCCGAACAGCGCCAGCGCGCCCATCGCGCGCGCCTCCTCGAGCGGCGCGGTGAACGCACGGACCGCGAGGTCGTCGATGAGCACGGTGTTCACTTCGTCCTCGACGTCCCGCAGCACCGAGGGCGGCACCGCGCCGGAGGCGGTGAAGTCCAGCCGCAGCCGCCCCGGCGAGTTCTCCGAGCCCGCCTGCGCGGCCGAGTCACCGAGCGCACCGCGGAAGGCGCGGTGGATGAGATGGGTCGCGGTGTGCGAGCGGGACACGGCGCGGCGCCGCTCGACGTCGATCTCCGCGTAGGCGGGCGCACCGACCGCCGCCTCTCCCTCGGTCACCACCCCGCGATGGACGATCAGGCCGGGCACCGGCGCCTGCACGTCGTGCACCTTGATCAGGCTGCCCGCCCCGCCGGTCGGCCCGGCGGTCTTGATGACCCCGGTGTCCGCGAGCTGGCCACCGCCCTCGGCGTAGAAGGGGGTGCGGTCGAGTACCACCTCCACCTCGGTCCCGGCGCCCGCCACCGGCACCGTGGCGCCGTTGACCAGCAGGCCGGTCACCGTCGCGTCGCCGGAGGACTCCTCGTACCCGGTGAAGGTCACCTTGCCCGACTGTTCGAGCAGCGCGGTGAGCACCGAGATGTCGAGGTTGCCGGTCTTCTTCGCCCGCGAGTCGTCCTTGGCCCGGCGGCGCTGCTCGGCCATGAGCCGCCTGAACCCGTCCTCGTCCACGGCCAGGCCCTGCTCGCTGGCCATTTCCAGAGTCAGGTCGATCGGGAAGCCGTAGGTGTCGTGCAGCTGGAACGCCTGGTCGCCGGACAGCTCTAGCCTCGACCCCACCACCCCGCGCTCTGCTGGCCCCGGCCCCGCCACCCCGCCCAAAGCCGCGCCGCCGCGCCGCTTGACCTCGCCGACCGCGGCGTCGAAGATCGCCGTTCCGGTGCGCAGCGTCACCGCGAACGCCGCCTCCTCCGCGTCGATCACCGCGTGGATCTTCGCCGCGTCCGCGGACAGCTCGGGGAACTGCGGCGCCATCGCGCCGATCGCGGTGGCGGTCAGCTCGTGCAGGTAGCGCTCGTTCTCTGCATCCCGGCGGGATGGCATGCCGCCCCCGCCGCCGCGCTGCCCGCCGGACAACGTCCGCAGGTTGCGGATGCTGCGGCGCAGGATCCGCCGCAGCACGTAACCTCGCGCCTCGTTGCTGGGCAGCACCCCGTCGTCGACCAGCATGACCGCGCTGCGGACGTGGTCGGCGACCACCCGCAGGGCCACGTCGGTGCGGTGGTCCGCGCCGTACTTCTGCTCGGTCAGCTCGGCGGCCCGGTCGAGGATCTTCCAGGTGGTGTCGATCTCGTAGAGGTTGTCCACGCCCTGCAGGATGGAGGCCATCCGCTCCAGGCCCATGCCGGTGTCCACGTTCTTGAACGGCAGCGGGCCCTCGACGTCGAAGTCGTCCTTGGCCCGCACCGCGCTGAGCACGTCCTCCATGAAGACGCAGTTCCAGATCTCCAGGAAGCGGTCCTCGTCCGCCTCCGGGCCACCGTCACGGCCGTACTCGGGCCCGCGGTCGTAGTAGATCTCCGAGCAGGGGCCACCGGGGCCCGGCACGCCCATGTGCCAGTAGTTGTCCTTCAGGCCGCGGAACTGGATGCGGCTCTCTGGCAGCCCGACCACGTGCCGCCAGACCGTGAAGGATTCGGTGTCGTCGGGCAGCACGGTCGCCCACAGCCGGTCCTCGGGGAACCCGAACCCGCCGTCGGACTCCGACCGGGTGAGCAGTTCCCAGGCCCAGGGGATCATCTCCTGCTTGAAATAGTCCCCGAAGGACCAGTTGCCGAGCATCTGGAAGAACGTCGCGTGCCTGGTGGTCTTGCCGACCTCTTCGATGTCCAGGGTCCGCAGGCACTTCTGCACATCGGCCACCCGCTTCCACGGGGGCGTCTGCTGGCCGAGGAGATAGGGCTTGAAGGGCTGCATCCCGGCGACGACGAACAGCAGCGTGGGGTCGTCGGCGACCAGGCTGGCCGAGGGCACGATCGCGTGATCCTGCTGTTCGAAAAAGGTCAGGAAACGGCGCACGATCTCTGCCGACTCCATCAGCGGCCATCCTTCAGTTCGTCGTGGTGGTGGGTCCCCGGGCGCGGCTGGCTGGCGGCGGGCCGGCCCGCGGGCAGGCCGCGGCGCCGGTGACCTTCGAGGGTAGACGCTGGCGGCTGGGCCTGTCGCTCCCGGTAGACCGCCATGCCCTCGCGGACGTCGGCGGCGAACCCGGCGAGCGCGCTCGCCCGCGGCGCCGGCCGCAGCGACCGCGCGATCGTCGTCGCCTTGCGGTAGCCGGTCACGCCGAGCACCGCGCCGAGCACCAGCCAGAACAGCCTGCGCATCATCGCGGGGTTCCGTTGCTCCGGCTGGCCAGCGCGGCCACCCCCCGGCTGGCCAGTGCGACCGCCCTGCTGGCCGGGGCGACTGTCTTGCGGCCGGCCGGGGCGGCCGTCTGGCGGCCGGCCAGCCGGTCCGGCTGCCCGGACCGGCCGCGCGGCCGGTCCGCGTAGCCATGCCCGGCGGGGCCCTGCCCGGCGGGCCGAGGTGTGTCTCTGCCGGGGCGGCGCGCGCCGAGCGCCCAGCGCACCCCGTACGCCAGGGCCGCGGCCCAGCTCAGCGGCCCGCTGGTGCCCGCGCCCGGGGCGGGGAGTGCGGGTGCTGTGGCGGTGAGTTGGCCGGTCATCTGGGCCATGGCGGCAGTGACGCCTTCCATGCTCGCGGTCACGGTCTCGGTCCTGGCGATCTGCTCGCCCGCCTGGTCGATGGCGGCGTTGGCCCGCTGGATCAGCAGGTCGCCGCGCTCACGCAGGCCAGCCACCGCCGCGGAGGTCTCCGACATCAGCCGGGCGGCCTTCAGCATGACGTACACCGCCACGCCGACCCCGACCACGAAGGCCGCTGCCGCTGCCACGACCGCCGCCCAGACCGCGGTCAGCATGCCCGAATCTCCACCCGCCCGACCCTACCGCCTGCGTGCCGGCGGCCAAGGCGCTGGTGACGAAGTCACCAGCGCCTTTTGGCCATCGGGGGGTTCCGGGCCGTGGGTCCGGGGGCTTGCCCCGGGGAAAGCGGAGTGCTCCCCGGGCCAACACAGTCAGCGTTCGGTGACGTCCCCTGACCTGCCCAGGATCGCCCGTATCCGCTCCGAGCGGTCCGCATAGCGTGCCTCGGCCCCGTGCCGGGACGGCTCGTAGTACTGGCGCCCGGCGACGGTGTCGGGCGCGTACTGCTGCGCCACGATCCCGTCCGGGTCGTCATGCGGGTACTGATAACCCTGGCCGTGGCCGAGGCGGGCGGCGCCACGGTAACTGGCGTCGCGCAGGTGGGTGGGCACCGGGCCGGTCAGCCCGGCCCGGACGTCGGCGGCCGCCGCGTTGATCGCCTTGACCACCGCGTTCGACTTCGGCGCCAGCGCGAGGTGGATCGTCGCCTGGGCCAGGTTGATCCTGGCCTCGGGCAGCCCGACGAACTCCACCGCGTGCGCGGCCGCGACCGCCACACCGAGCGCCGACGGGTCGGCCATCCCGACGTCCTCACTCGCGTGCACGATCAGCCGCCGGGCGATGAAGCGCGGGTCCTCCCCCGCTTCGATCATCCTGGCCAGGTAGTGCAGCGCGGCGTCGGCATCGCTGCCGCGGATGCTCTTGATAAACGCGCTGATGACGTCGTAATGCTGGTCGCCGTCGCGGTCGTAACGGACCGCGGCGCGATCCACCGCCCGTTCCAGCGCTTCGAGGCCGACCTCCGCGCCCTCGGGCAGGCCAAGCGCGGCCGATTCCAGGTAGGTGAGCGCCCGCCGGGCATCACCACCGGCCAGTTGGACCAGGTGCTCGGCGGCGTCCCCGGCCAGGGTGACCGCCCCGCCCAGCCCGCGCTCGTCGGCCAGCGCCCGCTCGATCACCGCGCGCACGTCGTCATCGCTGAGCGGCTGCAGGGTGAGCAGCAGCGACCGGGACAGCAAGGGCCCCACCACGGAGAAGAACGGGTTCTCCGTGGTGGCGCCGATGAACGAGACCCAGCGGTTCTCCACCGCGGGCAGCAGCGCATCCTGCTGGGCCTTGTTGAACCGGTGTACCTCGTCGATGAACAGGACCGTCTGGGTGCCGGTGAGCCCCAGGTCGCGGCGGGCCACCTCGATGGCCGCCCGGACGTCCTTCACGCCAGCGGTGACCGCCGACAGTTCGGTGAAGCGCCGTTTGGTCACCTCGCTCACCACATGGGCAAGGGTGGTCTTCCCGGTTCCCGGCGGCCCCCACAGCACCACCGACATCGCGGCGTCATGATCAATGAGTTTGCGGAACGGCGCCCCGGGGCCGGTCAGATGCCGCTGCCCGACGACCTCATCCAGGGTGCGCGGCCGCATCCGCACAGCGAGCGGCGCCGCGGCCTGCTCGGCTTCCTTGGCCGCCGCGTCAAACAGGCTCTCCGCCTGCCCATCACCCCTCGCCACATCCTGAGATTATCCGGCCTTGGCGACAGGGTTTCCCGGTAACCCAGCGCCCGGGCAAGCCGCGGATCAGGCGGGCTTCTCCGGCTGCGGTACGACGTCGATGCCCGCTTCCTTGCGCTGCGCCGCGGTGATCGGAGTCGGCGCACCGGTCAGCGGATCGAGCCCGGACGCCGCCTTCGGGAACGCGATCACGTCACGGATCGTGTCCCGCCTGGCCAGCAGCATCAGCGTCCGGTCCCAGCCGAACGCGATCCCCCCGTGCGGCGGCGCACCGTAGCGGAACGCCTCAAGCAAGAAGCCGAACTGCGACTTCGCCTGCTCCGCCGACAGCCCGATGACGTCGAAGACCTGTTCCTGCATGTCCTGGCGGTGGATACGCAAGCTACCACCGCCGATCTCCACGCCGTTGAGTACGAGGTCGTAGGCGTCGGCGAGCGCCTTGTCCGGCTCGACGGCGAACTTGTCCGCCCATTCGGGCAGCGGCGCGGTGAACGGGTGGTGCACCGCGGTCCAGCCGTCCTCGCCGTCCTCTTCGAACATCGGCGGATCCACGATCCACAGGAACGACCAGGCGGCGGGGTCGATGAGCCCGAGCCGGTGGCCGATCTCCAGGCGGGCCGCGCCGAGAAGCGCGCGCGCCTGGGCGGACGGGCCGGCCGCGAAGAACACACAGTCGCCCGCTGCCGCACCGGCCGCCTCGGCCAGCCCGGCCCGCTCGGCGTCCGACAGGTGCCGCGCGACCGGGCCGCTGTCCGACACGGCCCCGTCCGGCCCGATCAGCACGTACGCCAGGCCGCGGGCGCCGCGGGCACGGGCCCACTCCTGCCAGCCGTCGAGCGCCCTGCGGGACTGGCCGGCCCCGCCGGGCATCACGACCGCCCCGACGTGCGGCGCCTGGAACACCCGGAACGAGGTCTGACCGAAGTAGCCGGTCAGGTCGGCCAGCTCGCAGCCGAACCGCAGGTCCGGCTTGTCGGACCCGAACCTGCGCATGCCCTCGGTGTAGGTCATCCGGGGAATGGGCCTGGGGATCTGGTAACCGGCCAGGTCCGCCCACAGCCGCTCGACCAGGTCCTCGGCCACCGTGATGACGTCTTCCCTGGTGACGAAGCTCATCTCGATGTCGATCTGGGTGAACTCCGGCTGCCGGTCGGCGCGGAAGTCCTCGTCACGGAAACAGCGGGCGAGCTGGTAGTAGCGCTCCAGCCCGCCGACCATCAGTAGCTGCTTGAACAACTGCGGGGACTGCGGCAGTGCGTACCAGGAACCTGGCCGCAGCCGGACCGGGACCACGAAGTCCCGCGCGCCCTCCGGGGTGGACCGGGTCAGGTAGGGGGTTTCCACCTGGACGAAGCCGTGCTCCCGCATCACGTCGCCGGCCAGGTACGACGCCTCGGAGCGCAGGCGCAGGGCGGCGGCCGTCTCGGCCCGCCGGATGTCCAGGTAGCGGTACCGCAGCCGGACGTCCTCGCTCAGCTCTCCCGCTCCCTCCACGGGGAACGGCAGCGGGTCGGCCTCGCCCAGCACCTCCAGTTCGCTCGCGACCACCTCGATCTCCCCGGTCGGCAGTTCCGGGTTCTCGTTCCCGGCCGGGCGCTCACGCACCTCGCCGGTCACCTTGATGCAGAACTCGGCGCGCAGCGCGTGCTCGGGCCGGTCCTCGCCCTCACCGCGGAACACCACCTGCACCACCCCGCTGGCGTCGCGCAGGTCGATGAAGACCACGCCGCCGTGGTCTCTGCGCCGCGCCACCCAGCCGGCCAGGGTCACCTGCTCCCCCGCCTGGTCCCGGCGGAGTGTCCCCGCCCCGTGGGATCGCATCATCGCGTGATCAGCCTCTTTCATCACAGGCCCGGCCCCTTCGGCCCGGCGGCCGGCGCCGGGGGCCCGCTCCCGGACTGCGGGGAAGGCCCCGGCCCGGGAGTAAGCCCGGCCAGGAACGGGTTAGTGGCGCGCTCGGCGCCGATGGTCGTCTGCGGGCCGTGCCCGGGCAGCACCCGCGTGTCGTCGGGGAGCACCAGGCACACCCGGGACAGGCTGTCCAGGATGGTCGGATAGTCGCCCCCAGGCAAGTCGGTGCGGCCGATCGAGCCGGCGAACAGCAGGTCACCGGAGAACAGCACGGTACTGGCCCGGAGGGACACTCCACTGTCTGGGGACACCCCAGACCCCAATGGCCCGGAACCCCCCGCTGCCTCAAGGCCCCGTTCCTTCGTCACGGGGCCTTGGGCCCCGCCGTCCCGACGAGACGGCTCCCGAGGTTCCCCCTGATTGCCGGTCCGGAACGTCACCGAGCCGGGTGTGTGACCGGGCGCATGGTCCACCATCAGTGCGACACCGGCCAGCCGCAGCGTCATCCCGTCGGCAAGCTCGATCACATCGTCGGGCTCGGTGAAGGTCAGCCCGCGGAACAACTGCTGGCCCACCTGCAGCGGGAAGCCCTTGGCGGGGTCGGAGAGCAGGTCGCGGTCGGCCGGGTGGATGTAGGCGGGAATGCCCTGGGCACCGCACACGGGCGCTACCGACCAGATGTGGTCGACGTGGCCATGGGTCGCCAGCACCGCCACCGGCCGCAGGCGGTACTCGGCGAGCAGTTCCGTGACACCCGGCTCGGCGTCCTGCCCGGGGTCGATGATGATGCACTCCTCCCCCGGGCCAGGGGCCACCACATAGCAGTTGGTGGCGAATGAGCCAGCCGGGAACCCGGCGATGAGCACGGGTAATCCTCCCCTGGAGAAAGTGGTTCGGGCGGGTTGACGGAGCGCCTCCAGGCTACCGATCCGCCCGCCCGCGCGACGAACCGATAACAGCGGCGCCGTTTCTAGGCTTCGCCAGGTACGATTCGCGAAGTTTCGCAGATCAGCTACACCGTTCATACTTCAAGGAAGGAGGGCGACAGCGTGGCGGGGAAAAAGGAGCGCCAGCGCAAGCTCGCCCGGGAGCGTTACGAGCGGCAGCAGGCGAGGAGGGCCCAGCGCACCCACCGATGGCGGGTGGTCAGTATCATCGCGGCCGCTTGCGCCGCAGTGGTGTTGCTTGGCGGCGCCGCCTATCTCACGTTGGGGAACGGCGGCGGCAACCCCACCGCGGCCGCCACGGCCAGCCCCACGGCCACGCCCACCGCGCTGCCCACGCCCACGCCCACCCCCACGCCGTCGCTCGCCGCCGAGCCCGCGACGCACTGCACTTACGCCACGAACGGGACGCCCGCTCGCAAGGTGGGCATCCCGCCTGCCAAGCCGGCCTTCAAGGCGGCCAAGTACCAGGCCACGATCAAGACCAACCGGGGCACGATTGTCCTGGACCTGCTCAACCACAAGGCGACCTGCACCGTCAACTCGTTCATCTACCTGGCGGCGAAGAAGTACTTCAACAGCACCCCGTGCCACCGGCTTACCACCGCAGGCATCTACGTGCTGCAGTGCGGCGACCCCACCGGGACGGGCAGCGGTGGGCCCGGGTACAAGTTCGCCGACGAGAACCTGACGGGGGCCAAGTACAGCCAGGGCACGGTGGCCATGGCCAACTCCGGTCCCGGCACCAACGGGAGCCAGTTCTTCCTGGTTTATCGCAATTCGCTAACGCTGCCGGCGAGCTACACGCCGTTCGGCGAAATCGTCAGTGGACTGGGAATCATCCAGAATGTGGCCAAGGCAGGCACAGACAACAGCAACGGCAACGGTGATGGCCATCCGAAGGAGAAGGTCACCATCGAAAGTGTCACTATTACTAAGGCCTGACACACCCTTTACCTTGGGTTCAGGTCTGAGCAGGAGGTTCGCGGTGACCAGCGCCAACGATCCCTGGGGCCGGGTGGATGCCGACGGCACGGTTTACGTGCGCACCGCCGACGGGGAGCGGGTGATCGGGTCCTGGCAGGCTGGCAGCCCCGAGGAGGCGCTCGCCTTCTATCAGCGCAAGTTCGCCGCGCTGGACACCGAGGTCAGCCTGCTCGAGCAGCGGATCACCACCACCGATCTGTCGCCAGCCCAGGCCCGCGCGGGAATCGAGCGGCTGCAGGCGTCGGTGACCGACGCGCATGCGATCGGCGACCTCGGCCAGCTGCAGGCCCGGCTGGACGCGCTGACCGGCAAGGTGGATGAGCGCCAGGTGGAGGTCCGCGCCCAGCGCGACCAGGTGCGCACCGAGGCCAGGAGCATCAAGGAGGCCATCGTCATCGAGGCCGAGACCATCGCGGCCGAGGCGACGCACTGGAAGAACAGCAGCGAGCGGCTGCGGCAGTTGCTGGAGGAATGGAAGGCCGCGCCGCGGGCCGACCGTGCGGTGGAGGCCGCGCTGTGGAAACGGCTATCCGCGGCCCGCAACGCTTTCAACAAGCGCCGCAAGGCCTACTTCGCCGAATTGACCGAGGAGCGCGACGAGGCCAAGACGCGCAAGGAAAACCTGTGCGAGGAGGCGGAGGCTCTCGCCGACTCCACCGACTGGTCGGCCACCGCCGCCGCGTTCCGTGACCTGATGCGGTCCTGGAAGGCGGCGGGCCGGGCGTCCCGGACGGACGAAGACGAGCTGTGGAACCGGTTCAAGACCGCTCAGGACACCTTCTTCCGTGCCAGGGCCGAGGTGTACTCGGCCAAGGACGCCGCGCTGCGCGAGCATGCTGCCGTCAAGACCGAACTGCTGGAGGAGGCAGGCAAACTCGTCCCGGTGACCGACGTCCGCGCCGCGCGCGCCACGCTGCGGGGCATCCAGGAGCGCTGGGAGCAGGCGGGCCCGGTGCCGCGGGAGGCACACGAGCGGCTGGAGTCTGGGCTGCGCCGGATCGAGGACGCGGTGCGCAAGGCGGAGGACGCCCAGTGGCGCCGGTCCAACCCCGAGGCGCTGGCGCGGGCCAGGGGAACTGTGGACCAGATCCGCAGCGCGATCGCCGGGCTGGAGGGCCAGCTGGCCAAGGCTCAGGAGGCGGGCAACCCGCGGGCCGTCCAGGAGGCCCAGGAAGCCCTGGACGCCCGCCGCGCGTGGCTCGCGGAAGCCGAGCGCACCCTCGCCGAACTGGCCGGGTAAGCCGCGAGCGGCACGGCCACTGCCGTGCCGAGAGCGGACAGAAGGCGGCCGGCGACCGCAACCACCAATTGCGGGTTCCAGGGGCTCGGCCCCCGGGCCAGCACTGGGGGGTTCCGGGGGCGGCTTGCCGCCCCCGGGCCAATACTGCGGCTGACGGCGCAGGTGACCGCAGGTCACCAAGCATGCGGAGCCAGCTCGTCCGCTCTGGTCGGCCCCGCTAATTCGTGACGCGGTAGACGTCGTAGACGCCGTCGATGGCGCGTACCGCGCGCAGCACGTGCCCGAGATGCTTGGGGTCGCCCATCTCGAAGGTGAACTTGCTCACCGCCACCCGGTCCCTGGTGGTGGTCACCGACGCGGACAAGATGTTGACGTGCTGGTCTGAGATGGAGCGGGTGACGTCGGACAGCAGCCCCGTGCGGTCGAGGGCCTCCACCTGGATCGCGACAAGGAACAGCGAGTCTTCCGTGGGCGACCAGTGGACCGCCACCAGGCGCTCCGGCTCGGAGTCGAGCAGGTGCCGCAGGTTGGTGCAGTCGGCGCGGTGCACGGAGACACCGTGGCCCCGGGTGACGAACCCGGTGATCTCGTCCCCCGGAACGGGAGTGCAGCAGCGGGACAGCCGGGCCCAGACATCGGCCGACCCCTCGACCACCACGCCCGAGTCGTGGCCGGGGCTGGGGCGTGGCGGCCGGGTGGGCAGCGCGGTCTCGGCGAGGTCATCCTGCGCCCCCACCACCCCGCCCACCGACTGGACCAGCTTGCTGACCACGGACTGGGCGCTGACATGGCCCTCACCGACGGCCGCGTACAGCGCGGACAGGTCGCTGAAGTGCATTTCGGTGGCGATGGCGAGCAGCGCGTCGCCCGTAGCCATCCGCTGCAGCGGCAGGCCCTGCTTGCGCATGGCGCGGGCGATCGCGCTCTTACCGGTCTCCGCCGAGGCCTCCCGCCGCTCCTTGGAGAACCAGTGCCTGATCTTGTTCCGGGCACGGGCGCTCTTGACGAACCCGAGCCAGTCCCTGCTCGGCCCGGCATCCGGCGCCTTGGAGGTGAAGATCTCCACCGTGTCGCCGTTGTCGAGGGCGCTCTCCAGCGCGACCAGGCGGCCGTTGACCCTGGCGCCGATGCAGCGGTGGCCGACCTCGGTGTGGATCGCGTAGGCGAAGTCCACCGGGGTGGCGCCCTGCGGCAGCGCGATCACCTGGCCCTTGGGGGTGAAGACGTAGACCTCGGCCGCGCCGAGGTCGAACCGCAGCGACTCGAGGAACTCGGCCGGGTCCGCCGTCTCCCGCTGCCAGTCCACCAGTTGCCGCAGCCAGACCATGTCGCCGGTGGCCGGTGCCCCGCCCCGGCCGCCGGGGACAAGCGACTCTTCCTTGTACTTCCAGTGCGCGGCGACGCCGTACTCCGCCCGCCGGTGCATGCCCCAGGTCCTGATCTGCAGTTCGACCGGCTTGCCCTCCGGGCCGATGACCGTCGTGTGCAGCGACTGGTACATGTTGAACTTCGGCATCGCGATGTAGTCCTTGAACCGCCCCGGGATGGGATTCCACCGGGCGTGGATCGTGCCGAGCGCCGCATAGCAGTCCCGCACGGTGTCGACAAGGACGCGGATGCCCACCAGGTCGTAGATCTCGTCGAAGCCGACGTTCCTGGCGATCATCTTCTGGTAGACGGAGTAGTAGTGCTTCGGCCGCCCGGTGACCCACGACTTGATCTTGGCCTCGCGCAGGTCGGTTTTGACCTCTTCGACCACGTCCTGCAGGAACATTTCCCGCTCGGGGGCCCGCTCGGAGACCATCCGGGCGATCTCGTCGTGCCGCTTGGGGTACAGGGTCGCGAAGGCGAGGTCTTCCAGTTCCCACTTGATGGTGTTCATGCCCAGCCGGTGCGCCAGCGGGGCGAAGATCTCCAGTACCTCCTGGGACTTGCGCTCCTGCTTCTCCCGTGGCAGGTAGCGCAGCGTGCGCATGTTGTGCAGCCGGTCGGCGAGCTTGATCACCAGCACCCGGATGTCATGGGACATCGCGACGACCATCTTGCGCACGGTCTCGGCCTCGGCGGCCTCCCCGTACTTGACCCGGTCCAGCTTGGTGACCCCGTCGACCAGCGCGGCCACTTCGTCGCCGAAATCCTTGCGCAGTTCGGCGAGGGTGTAGGCGGTGTCCTCCACGGTGTCGTGCAGCAACGCGGCGCAGAGGGTGTCGGTGTTCATGCCGAGTTCGGCCAGGATCGTGGTCACCGCGAGCGGGTGGGTGATGTACGGGTCGCCGCTCTTGCGCATCTGGCCGGCGTGCCAGTGCGCGGCCACCTCGTAGGCGCGGTCGATGAGCCTGATGTCCGCCTTGGGGTGAGTTCCCCGGACCGTCTTGATCAGCGGTTCCAGCACCGGATTGATCCCGCCACCGCGGGGCGCGCCGAGGCGGGCCAGTCGCCGCCGGACCCCGGCTCCGCCGGTGATGCCGGGCGAGCCGGGCGCGGCCTGGCCCGGTGCGGCGGCGGCCGGCGGCGCGGACGCGGGCGATTCGGTGGCCGGGGCAGGCGCTGGCGAGCCGGCCGCCGGAGCAGGGCGTGAGCGGGCACGGCGCGGCGGCGTCGCGTCGCGCGCCACCTCTGCGTCCTGCCCGGGAACGGAGGATTCCCCCCGCTCCGGGGCGGACTGGGTGACGTCAGCGGCGGCCGTACCGGTCGTTGCTACGTCACCTGTCACATGCGCTCCTGTCGTCCGCCCAGGTATCCAGTCTATCGGCGCCCGTCAGAGCGGTCTGTTGGTTAGCCCTGACAGCGCCTACGGCGACAAGTAATAACGCGTGTTGCCCGGTTATTGTGCCCGCGCCCTGGCGGTCACACCGTCACCAGGGTGCGCAAGGGCTCCCCGGCGAGCTTGGCCCGGCCGCCGAGGAAGCTGAGCTCCAAGATGACGGCCAGCCCGACGATCTCCGCCCCGGCCCGGCGGACCAGGCTGGCCGTTGCCTCGGCCGTCCCGCCGGTGGCCAGCACGTCATCGATGATCAGGACCCGCTCTCCCGGGTCGAACGCGTCCTGGTGCACCTCGACGGTGGCGGTCCCGTACTCAAGCTGGTAGCTCTGCGCGTAGGTGGGCCCGGGCAGCCGGCCCTGCTTGCGGACGGGCACGAACCCCGCGCCCAGCTCACAGGCTGCCGCGGCGGCCAGGATGAACCCGCGCGCCTCGATCCCGACCACCTTGTCGACCGGCCCGTGCCCGGTGGCCAGTGCGCTCACCACCGCGTGCAGCGCGGCGCCGTCGGCGAGCAGCGGCGTGATGTCCTTGAACACGATCCCGGGCTTCGGGTAGTCGGGGATGTCACGGACCCGGGCAGCGATCAGGTCGGCCAGCCCGGTGCCCGTGGCTGCTCCGTCGTCCGCCAAGGCCGCTACCGCCGCCGCTTCTTGCCGCTGGGCCGGCGCTTGGCCGCGCTGGTACGGCGGGGCTGCTGGCGCGGGCCGGGCCGCGGGCCGCTGCGCGCGGAGGGCTGGCTCGCGGCCGCGGCAACGGGCTCGCCCGATGTCTCGGCGTCGGTGTCCGCGGCCTCGTCGGCCGTCTGATCTATCACGTCCGGCTCGGTGTCCCGCGGGCCGGCCGCGGCCAGGTCCGTGTCCTCCGCGGCGTCGGCCGGCTTGCGGCCGCCGCGGCCCGAGGCCGGCTTGGCGGCCGCGGCCTTGGCCGCGGCGCGCTGGGCCGCGCGGCCGCCGGAGGCGCGCAACTGCACCCGCTTGGCGAGCGCCTTGTACTGCGGCTCGCGCTCCTTCAGGTCGGCCAGGACCGGGGTGGCGATGCAGATCGAGGAGTACGTGCCGGACAGCATGCCCACGAACAGCACCAGCGCCAGGTCTTTCAGCTCGCCGGCGCCGAGGAACCCGGCGCCCACGAACAGGATCGAGGCCACCGGCAGCAGGGCGATGATCGAGGTGTTGATCGACCGGACCAGCGTCTGGTTCAGCGCCTGGTTCGCCGCCTGGCTGTAGGTGGAGCGACTGGAGGCGAGCAGCCCGGCCGTGTTCTCCCTGACCTTGTCGAACACCACCACCGTGTCGTACAGGGAGTAACCAAGGATCGTCAGCAGGCCGATGACCGACGCGGGGCTCACCTGGAAATGGGCGAGCGCGTACACGCCAATGGTGATGACGATGTCGTGCGCGAGGGCGATCAGCGCGGCGACGGCCATCTTCCATTCGAACGCGATCGACAGGTAGATCACGATCACGATCAGGAAGGCGATAAGGGCCTCGGCGGCCTTCTGCGAGATCTGGCTGCCCCAGCTCGCGCCGATCGCGGTGACGGCGATCTCGTTGTCACGGACGCCGAACTTCTGGCTGATCGCGTTCTGCACGGAGTTCTGCTGCTTGACGGTGAGCGGGTGCGTCTGCACCTGCCACTTCGCGCCACCGCCACCGAGCGGCGTGATCTTCTGCACGATGGCGTCATCGCCGCCGCCGGCCCCGCTCACCGTCTGGCGCACCTGCGAAATCGTCGAGGAACCGGCCGCGAACTGGTAGACCGAGCCGCCCTTGAAATCCACGCTGAAGTTCAGCCCGAACACGATCAGCGCCACCGCGCTGACCGCCAGGATCACCCCGGAGATCGTGTACCAGAGCCGCTGCCGGCCGACGAACTCGACCGAGACCTCGCCGCGGTAGAGCTTGCCGCCGATGCTGCCGAGGGCCGCCATCACGCCTCCTTCGCCGTGGCCGGCCTGGCTGACCTGGGCCGCACGGGGGCCCGGGGGGTGCCGCGCCAGGGCGCCCGTGCCCCCAGGCGGACCGGATCAAGGCCGGACCATGGATGGCCGCCGCCAAAGAACTTGGTCCGGGCCAGCAGCGTCATCACCGGCTTGGTGAAGGTGAACACCACCACCAGGTCGATGATCGTGCTGAGGCCGAGGGTGAACGCGAAACCCTTCACGTCGCCGATGGAGAAGTAGTACAGCAGGGCCGCCGCGAGGAACGACACGGTGTCGGAGACCAGGATCGTGCGCCGGGCCCGGCCCCACCCGTGCTCCACCGCGGCGCGCAGCGACTTGCCGCCCTCGCGTACCTCGTCACGTAGTCGTTCGAAGAACACCACGAACGAGTCCGCGGTGATACCGACCGCCACGATGAGGCCCGCAATGCCCGCCAGCGACAGCGCAAAGCCCTGGTACTTGCCGAGCACGACCACCGCCAGGTAGGTCAGCAGCGCCGCGATGGCGAGGCTGGACACCGCGACGACGGCCAGGCCCCGGTAGTAGAACAGCAGGTAGCAGACGACCAGGAGGAGCCCGATGGCCCCGGCAAGCAGCCCGGCGTTGAGCTGGTCGTGGCCAAGCTGCGGGGTGACCGTCTCCACGGCCTCCTGGTGGAAGGTCAGCGGCAGCGAGCCGTAGGACAGCACTGTGGCCAGGTTGGTGGCCTGTGCCTGGTCGAAGCTGCCGAAGATCTGCGCGGCCCCGCCGAGGATCGCCCCCTGGTTGATCGACGGGAACGAGACCACCTGGCCGTCGAGCACCACCGCAAGGTCGTCGAGCGGCGAGTTGGTCTTGCCGTACTGCGAGTACATCTGGCTGGTCAGCGTGCCGAAGGCCTTGGCGCCCGCGCCGTTGAAGTTCAGGTTGACCTGCCAGAACGTGCTGGACGTCTGAGGGGTCGCGCTAGCCGACTTGATCTGGCTGCCGAGCACCTGGGCGGGGGCGAGCACGAACTTGTACCACACGCCGCTGGTCCCGTTGGACAGCCCGCACGCTACGATCTGGGACTTCGGGTTGTCCCAGACCGTCGGGCTGTAGCCGATCTGCTGGGCCCAGTCCTTCTTGGAGCAGTCGACCTTGTCGAACAGCTCTTTGGTATGGGCGCTGAGGAACGCCGGGTTGCCGCTGGCCTGCTGCCAGGTGGACGTGCCGTTTGTCGACTTGACCGTCGGGACCGGCGACGGCGACGCCGCCGGGGTGCTCGACCCCGACGGGGTCGGGGTGGCCGACGGTGTCGGACTTGCCTTCGCGTGCGCGGCCGCGCCGAGCCTGCTGGAGCTGCTGGTCAGTTCCGCGGTCCGGTTGGTGCCGGCCTTGCCGCGCTCCACAAGCGCGCTCGTCGAGGCGCTCGGCGACGCCTTGGCCTTGGCCGTGGGTGACGAGGTGGCCTGCGGCGATGCGCTCGGCGACGGCGACGCGGTCCCGGATGTGGCCGGCGAGGGCGCGGGGGTCGGAGTGACCGCGCTGGAGGCGTTCGGCGCGATCAGCTGCACCTGGCGGAACAGCAGTTCGGCGGTCTGGCTCACCAGCTGGACGACCTTCTGCGAGTTCTGGCCTGGCACCGACACCGTCATGATGTTGGTGCCCTGCGGCACGACCTGTGCCTCGGTGAAGCCCGCGCTGTTCACGCGATTGAACATGATCTGCTGGGCGGTGGTCATCTCCTGCTGCGTCACCTTGGAACCATGCACTGGCACCGCCTTCAGCGAGACGGTCGTGCCGCTGGTGAGGTCGAGGCCCAGTTTGACCTGGAACGCCTGGTGCCATTTGGCCGGGCTGGCGAGGTCCGCGCCCACGATAGCCAGGAGCAAGACCACGATGATCGCCGCCAGCACGGCCAGGTGACGGCCGGGGTGGGAGGCGTTGCCGCTAGGGGGAGCCACTTCTCGTCTTTCCTTCGGTCAGCTCGGTCCGCTTGTCTTTGGGGCCGCCGTTGACGCGGATAGCCGCGTCGTCAGCCGCCCTTGGCGGCGTCGTCCTCGGTTTCGTCGAGGGTCTCGGAATGCTCAGGTTCCGGGTCCTCGGCCTCCATCTCCATGGGCTCGGGCACCACGTCCAGAATGGCCCGCCGCAGGAAACGGACCTCGACGCCGGGAGCGACCTCAAGGACGACGTCCTGGTCCTCCACGCTCGTCACGGTCGCGTACATGCCGGCCGTGGTACGGACCCGGGTCCCCGGGACGATCTCACGCTGCGTCTGCTGCGCCGCGGCTTGCCGCCTGCGCTGCGGCCGGATCGTGACGAAATAGAGCAGACCGAAGAGCACCACGATCGCGACCAGGAACAGGTAGCTGCCGCCACCGGACTTGCTTGAACTCGCCGCGAGAATCATATTCCCCATTGCGGGGCATCCTTCCGTTGACATGCCACGCCTGGCCACATCGCCGGGCGGTAGCCAGCTTGGCCGCTCATCCGCACGGGACGGGCAGGCGCCGGCCAACTGCCGCAGTGTAGCGGCGCCCAAGCGGCCACCAACAGGCTATGGCCTCCACCGGGGAGATCGTGACATCGTCGCGACAAACCGTGCCTGCATGGCCGTCTGGCCTGCTGTTGAGAACAACGCTCCCTCACTGTGCAGAACAACGCTCTCAATTGCCTGAGAGTTGCCTGACGATGCGCTCAGGGCCCAGATTCTTCGTCGAAAAGGGTGCCCGGACCGGTCAGGCCCGCCGCCGCGGCCGGGTCCGGCGGGGTGAGGCCGAGGTGCTCCCAGGCGAGCGGGGTGGCCACCCGGCCCCGGGGCGTGCGCGCGATCAGGCCCTCCCGGACCAGGAACGGCTCGGCGACCACCTCGACCGTCTCGGCTTCCTCGCCGACCGCGACGGCGAGGCTGGACAGCCCGGCCGGCCCGCCGCCGAACCGGGTGACCAGGGCCCGCAGCACCGCCCGGTCGAGCCGGTCCAGCCCGTGGGTGTCCACCTCGTACAGTTCCAGCGCCGCGCGGGCGATCTCCAGGTTGATCACCCCGTCGGCGCGGACCTCGGCGTAGTCGCGTACCCGGCGCAGCAGCCGGTTGGCGATCCGCGGCGTCCCTCGCGACCGGCGGGCGATCTCCTTCCCGCCGTCCTCGCTCAGGGTCACACCGAGCAGCGACGCCGACCGCCGGATGATGACCTCAAGCTCGTCGGCCTCGTAGAAGTCCAGGTGCGCGGTGAAGCCGAACCTGTCCCGCAGCGGCGCGGGCAGCAGCCCTGCCCGCGTGGTCGCGCCGACCAGGGTGAACGGCGCGATCTCCAGCGGGATGGCGGTGGCCCCGGGGCCCTTGCCGACCACCACGTCGACCCGGAAGTCCTCCATCGCGAGGTAGAGCATCTCCTCGGCGGGGCGGGCCAGCCGGTGGATCTCGTCGATGAACACGACCTCGCCGTCGCCCAGGGTGGAGAGTACGGCGGCGAGGTCGCCGGCCCGCTCGATGGCGGGACCGCTGGTGATCCGCAGCGGCGTGCCCAGCTCCGCGGAGATGATCATGGCGATGGTGGTCTTGCCCAGCCCGGGCGGCCCGGACAGCAGCACGTGGTCGGGGGCCTTGCCACGCCGCAGCGCCCCGGCGAGCACCAGCGAGAGCTGTTCCCTGACCCGGGCCTGCCCGATGAACTCGTTGAGCCGCTTGGGCCGCAGCGTGCTCTCGATCACCCGGTCGTCGGCATCGGCCAGCGGCGAGACCAGGCGGTCCCCGGTTTCCGCGGGGAACCCTTCGGGGCCGGTGCCACTTGTCATGCCCGGCTCAGTTTCCGCAGCGCCGCACGCAGCATCGCCGCCGCATCCGGGTCCTGGACAGCGGCGCTATCGGCCCCGCCGTCCCCATCCGTGGCAGACAGAGCGGCCAGGTCGGCCTCCACCGCCGCGATGGCATGGTCGGCGTCGCGGGCCTGCCAGCCCAGGTTGACCAGCCCGGTCCTGACCTGGTCCCGCCACGGGGCAGCCCCGCCGGGCCGGACCGCTGCCACGGCGCCCCCGTCCCCTGGGCTCCCCGAGCCAGGTGCGCCGAGACGGCCGGCGAGTTCGAGGACAATTCGTTGTGCACCTTTTCTGCCTATGCCGGGGACACGGGTAAGCGCCGCGACATCCTCGCTGAGCACAGCGCGGCGTAGCGCGTCGGGGGTGAACACGGCGAGCATGGCGAGCGCGAGCCGGGGCCCGACGCCGCTGGCAGTCTGCAGCAGGACGAAGACGTCACGCTCGTCGTCGGTGACGAAGCCGAACAGGGTGAGCGCGTCCTCCCGCACCACAAGCGAGGTGGCCACCCGGGCAGGCTCCCCCGGCCGCAGCGTGGCAAGCGTGCCTGGCGTGCACTGGACCAGCAGCCCTACGCCACCCACCTCGATGACCGCGCCCTCCGGCGCGATCGCGGTCACCGTGCCAGCCAGATGAGAGATCATCGTGCACCCCCCTGCTTCTGGTCCCGCTCCTGGCGCGCGGCCGCGAGCTGGTCAGGTACTTCCCGGCGCGCCGCCGCCAGCCGCCGCTCCATCAGGCTTTCCGCCGCCGCGATCCGCTCCTGGGTGCCGCCCCGCCACAGGTGGCAGATGGCCAGCGCCAGCGCGTCGGCGGTGTCGGCGGGGCGCGGCGGGTCCGTCAGCCGGAGCAGCCGCATCACCATGGCCGTGACCTGGGCCTTGTCCGCCCGGCCGCTGCCGGTGACCGCCGCCTTCACCTCGCTGGGGGTATGCAGCGCGACCGGCAGGCCGCGCCGCGCCGCGCACACGATCGCCACGGCCCCCGCCTGCGCCGTGCCCATCACGGTGCGGACGTTGTGCTGGCTGAACACGCGCTCCACCGCGACCGCGTCCGGCCGGTACTCGGCCAGCCAGTTGTCGATCTCCTCTTCGAGCGCGAGCAGCCGCGCCGCGATGTCGGCGCCCGCGGGCGTGCGGATCACATCCGCGTGGACCAGGCTGGGCGGCCTGCCCGGCCTGCCGTCCACGGCACCGATGCCGCAGCGGGTCAAGCCTGGATCGACGCCGAGCACCCGCATGCATCACCGCCCGGGCTCCGCAATGGCTTCACGAACATGTGTTCGGTACCGACCCTACCGCCCGGCCGCGCCCAGCGACCGTCAGCGCACCCGGCGTGTCTTACCCGAGCTTCTCCATGACCTCGTCGGAGACCAAGTAGTTGGCGTACACGTCCTGCACGTCGTCGGAGTCCTCAAGCGCCTCGATCAGCCGGAACACCCGCTTGGCCTGGTCTTCGTCCAGCGGGACCTCGACCGCGGGCAGGAACGCCACCTCGGCGGAGTCGTACTCGAGCCCGGCGTCGGTCACCGCGGTGCGCACCGCCAGCAGGTCGCCCGGCTCGCTGGTCACCTCGAAGGACTCACCGATGTCCTCGACGTTCTCGGCGCCGGCATCCAGCACCGCGGCCAGCACGTCGTCCTCGGTCACCGTGCCCGACTTGGCCACGATGACCACGCCCTTGCGGTGGAACAGGTAGGAGACCGAGCCGGGGTCGGCCATGGTTCCGCCGTTGCGGGTGAGCGCGGTCCGCACATCGGCCGCGGCGCGGTTGCGGTTGTCGGTCAGGCACTCCACCAGCACCGCGACGCCGCCGGGGGCGTAACCCTCGTAGGTGATCGCCTCGTAGGCCGCGCCGCCGCCTTCCGCCCCGGAGCCGCGGCGGATGGCCCGGTCGATGTTCTCGTTCGGCACCGAGCTCTTCTTGGCCTTCTGCACCGCGTCATACAGGGTGGGATTGCCCGCCGGGTCGCCGCCGCCGGTCCGCGCCGCCACCTCGACGTTCTTGATCAGCTTGGCGAACAGCTTGCCGCGGCGCGCATCCACGGCCGCCTTCTTGTGCTTTGTCGTCGCCCACTTGGAGTGGCCACTCATGTCCGTTCCCTCACCATGTCAACGAAGTACCGGTGGATGCGCAGGTCGCCAGTCAACTCGGGATGGAAGGAGGTGGCAAGCAGCGGACCCTGCCGGACCGCGACGATCCTACCGGTGACCCGCTCGGTGCCAAGGACGGTCACCTGCCCGCTGACCGCCTCCACCCAGGGCGCCCTGATAAATACGGCGCGAAACGGAGGATCCGGGGGGCTCGCGATCCCGTCCAGGCAGATGTCGCTCTCGAACGAGTCGACCTGGCGGCCGAACGCGTTGCGCCGCACCGTCATCGCGATCCCGCCGAGGGTTTCCTGGCCGTCGATCCCGTCGAGCAGCCGGTCGGCCAGCATGATCATCCCGGCGCAGGAGCCGAACGCGGGCATCCCGCCGGACAGCCGCTTGCGCAGCGGTTCGGCGACCTCGAAGGCCGTGGTGAGCTTCCACATCGTGGTGGATTCACCGCCGGGGATCACCAGCCCGTCGACCGCGGACAGTTCGTCGGGCCGGCGCACGCTGACCGGCGTGGCACCCGTCCGCGCCAGTGCCCGCAGATGCTCCGCGACATCCCCCTGCAACGCGAGAACCCCGACGACCGGTGCCGACCCCACTGAAAACCTCCGTGACTCACCCCACCCTGACATCGAGGGTAGTGGCGACCGCCAACCCGGGCGGAACGCCGCGACCGGGGCCGCGTATTCCAGGCACCGGCGCCGGCTTCCCCCTACGGACCTCAGTGCCGGGCTCGCGGGCGGCACCGGCGGGTGGGCCGCGCTACGCCTCCGCGGCAGGAGGCTCCGTCCGGCCTGGGGGCTCCGCGCCCTCGGCCGGTGGCTTGCGCTGGCCGGCGGGCGGTTTCCCGGCTTCGCCGGACGCTGGTTTCCGCGACCGGGCCGCCGGCCTCCGCATCTCGGCCAGCAGGTTCTCGATCGCGCTGAGCCGCTCGGCGATCTCGTCGAGGCGGCTCACGATCGAGCGCATGGCGACGGGGCGCTCGATCGGCGTCTGCCGCCCTGCCGACACCCGCCGGAGTTCCTCCCCCGGCGCCGCCCGCTTGGTCATCTGCGCCTGGGCAAGCACGCGGTCCGTGCTCGCGCCCAGCCGGTCCATGACCTGGACGCCGACGCCCTCGCCTTCGCGGGCCATGCCGAGCAGGATGTGCTCGGTGCCGATGTAGCTGTCACCGAGCCGCTGCGCCTCGCGGAGCGAGAGTTCGAGCACCTTCTTGGTACGCGGGGTGAACGGGATATGGCCGGACGGCTGGCCGGTGCCCTCCCCGATGATCTCCGCGACCTGCTCCCTGGCCGCATCCAGGCTGATCTCGAGTGTGGCAAGGGCCTGCGCCGCCAGCCCGTCACCCTCGGCGAGCAGGCCGAGCAGGATGTGCTCGGTGCCGATGTGGCCGTGGCCGAGCAATCGGGCTTCCTCCTGGGCCATGACCACGACCCGGCGGGCCTGGTCGGTGAACCGTTCGAACATCTCCGCACTCCCAGTGATTGCTTGGGGGCGGTCCAGGAGGCCTGACAGCCAGCGGGAAGCCGCCGTGCTTTACCAGCCGCGCCCCGCATAGCGCTCGGCCGGCGCGAGGGTATCGGTGCTGATGCCGACCATGGCCTCGCCGAGGCCGCGCGACACCTTGGCGACCACATCGGGGTCGTCGTGGAACGTTGTTGCCTTGACAATGGCGGCGGCACGGCGGGCCGGGTCGCCGGACTTGAAGATGCCAGAGCCCACGAACACGCCCTCGGCACCGAGCTGCATCATCAGCGCGGCGTCGGCCGGGGTGGCGATGCCGCCGGCGGTGAACAGCACGACGGGCAGCCTGCCCGCGGCGGCTACCTCGGCGACCAGCTCGTAGGGTGCCTGGAGTTCCTTCGCGGCCGCGAAAAGCTCCTCGTCACGCAGGGAACCAAGGCGCCGGATATCGCCGGCGATCTGCCGCATGTGGCGGGTGGCCTCCACCACGTTGCCGGTGCCGGCCTCGCCTTTGGACCTGATCATCGCGGCACCTTCGGCGATCCGGCGCAGCGCCTCCCCCAGATTGGTGGCGCCGCACACGAACGGCACGGTGAACGCCCACTTGTCCACGTGGTGCGCCTCGTCGGCGGGGGTGAGCACCTCGGACTCGTCGATGTAGTCCACCCCGATGGCCTGCAGCACCTGCGCCTCGGCGAAGTGGCCGATCCGGCACTTGGCCATCACCGGGATCGAGACCGCGCCGATGATCTGGTCGATCATGTCCGGGTCGCTCATCCGGGCGACGCCGCCCTGGGCCCTGATGTCGGCGGGCACCCGCTCCAGCGCCATGACCGCGACTGCGCCCGCGTCCTCGGCGATCTTCGCCTGCTCCGGCGTGACCACGTCCATGATCACGCCGCCCTTGAGCATGTCGGCCATGCCACGCTTGACGCGTGCCGTCCCGGTCTGCGGTGTGGCCCCTGCTGCCTCGCTGGTCCCCATCATCACACTCTGGCTCACCGGGGCGTTCCCCGTGGCGCCCCCCGGGTGGCCTGCGCCTGGCCGGCTGGCCTGGTTTCCGGGACTGGCTGCGGAACTGGTGGCTGGCACGATGAACCTCACTCGCTTGCTCGCACGGTCCCTCCATGGTAGGCGCTCCCGCCGGGCTGGCACCGCGCCCCTCACACCGGCCCGGTCAGCCGCCTGGCCCCCACCAGCCCCGGCCGGGTCACGGCCCCTCACCGGTCCCGCAGTTCCCCGGGGTTCTCAGCCTGCCTGAGCCGACGGCGGGTCGCCCGCCGTGAGGTGCGGCATGTCCCCGCCTCGCCCGGCGGCATCCCCCTCCACCAGGGATTCGTCGATCTCGAAGAACTCGGGCAACGGGGCACCACCGGCCAGCCGGAGCAGCCGGACCAGCCATCGGCGGCGCGCGGCGCGGGTCGCGGCGACCGCGTCGTTGTAGAACTTGCGGGCCAGGAACACCTGGTGGGCGGCGGCCTCGAGCTCGGCGAGTGCCTCGTCGCCGCCGCTGCGCGCGGCCAGGTCGGCGCGGAACCCCGGCTGGGCGAGCGCCGCCCGCAGGGCGCGGGTGAGGTCGCTTTCCGCCCGCTCGTTGGGCTCGCCGGCGGCCCTCGCGTCGTGGGCGGCCCCGGCGATCAGCAGGCTCGTCGCCGGATCGAGCAGGCCGCTGGCGGCCAGCTCCACCGAGATGGAGCTGCGCCGGACCAGCGCCGCGTCGAGCGCGGCGCGTGCGGCCTCCACCCGGGCGTGCAGCCGGTCAAGCCGCCCGGCGCGCCAGGACACGTACACGCCGACCAGGATCGCGGCGATGATGATCAGGATCACGCTGGTCAGCACGGCCAAGGCTCCGTGACGAAGGGCCGCAGGCAGCCGGGGCCCAGGGGGACCGTCACAGGTTCACCGTGACCTTGCCGACCACCGAAGGCACCACGGCCTCGTAGACCTTGACCACGTCACGGGCCACCATCGGCCAGTCGTAGGCCCGTACCGCGTCGGTCGCCGCTGCGGACAGCCGCGCCCGCAGCGACCGGTCGTCAAGCAGCCGGCCCGCCGCCGCCGCCAGCGCGGCCGGGTCGCCGGCCGGGAACAGTTCCCCGGCCCGGCCGTCGCGCAGCACCAGCTGGAACGCGTCAAGGTCGCTGGCGACGATGGGAGCACCCGCGGCCATCGCCTCGATCAGCACGACGCCGAAGCTCTCGCCACCGGTGTTGGGCGCGCAGAACACGTCCACCGAGTGGTAGAAGCGGGCCTTGTCCTCCTGGGTCACCTGGCCGAGCAGGATCAGTCGGTCCCGGATCGCCTCGGGCACCTTGCCGCGCACCTCGTCCAGGTCGCCCGGCCCGGCCACCAGCAGCCGCAGCCCCGGCCGTTGCGCGGCCAGCAGTTCGAACGCCCGCAGCAGCACGTCCAGGCCCTTGCGCGGCTCTTCCATCCGGCCAAGGAACCCGAGCACCCCACCCTCACCGGGCCAGCCGGGCAGCGGGGACGCCTTCTCGTACCGGCTGACGGTCACCCCGTTCGGGATGAGGACCGCGTCGCCGCCCATGTGCTCCACCAGCGTGGTGCGGGCCGCCTCGGACACCGCGATCCAGCCGCTGATCTTCTCCAGGGCTGTCTGCAGCGCCAGGAAGGCGGCGTGCATCACCCGCGAGCGGGGGTTGGCCGTGTGCACGGTCGCGACGATCGGGCCGTCCGCCACCCAGCAGGCCAGCAGGGACAGGCTTGGCGCGGCGGGCTCGTGCACGTGCAGCACGTCGAACCCGCCCTCCTTGACCCAGCGGCGGACCCGCGCCGCGGACAGCGGGCCGAACGCGAGCCGCGCTACAGAACCGTTGTACGGAACCGGTACCGCGCGCCCGGCGGGCACCACATAACCGGGCAGCGGGGTGTCATCGTCGGCCGGGGAAATGACCGAGACCTCGTGCCCAAGACCGATGAGGGCTTCTGCCAGGTCCTTGATGTGCTCCTGTACCCCACCGGGCACGTCCCAGGTGTACGGGCAGACCATGCCGATTCTCACGGCCCGCTCCCGCCTTCGCTCGCGCCGGTGCCGTCGGCCCGGCCGTCCAGTGCGGCGCCATCCGCCTGTCCGTTGAGCGCGGCCCGGTCCGTCCCGCTCCGCCCGCTGCTTGCCTCGGCCCCGCCGCCCCGCCCAAGGGCCTCGTCGGCCGCAGCGGCGTCGCCGTCCGCGGCGCTCTCGGCATCGTCCGCGGCCCGCGCCGTGGCTTGCGCGGCGGCGAGGCGGTCCATGTCCAGGTCGGCGGAAAACACCCGCTGGAGCATGTGCCAGTCCTCCGGGTGCTCGGCGATCCCGGCTTCAAAGACCCGCGCCACCTGCTGGGTCATCGCGGCTACCTTCTCCCGCCGGGTGCCTTCCCCGGGCACCGGGATCTCCTCGTGGATGTGCGCACACCAGAGGGGGCCGTCGAACCACAGCGTCACCGGCATCAGGGCGGCGCCGGTCTGCACCGCAAGCGCGGCGGCCCCGCCCATCATGTGGGCCTTCTCGCCGAAGAAGTCCACTTCGATGCCGCCGCCGGTGATGTCCCGGTCGGCGGGCAGGCAGACCAGCCCGCCCGCGCGCAACCGCTGGGCGAGGATCCCGAACCGCTGCACGCCGCCGGTCGCGGGAAGCACCTCGAACCCGAGTCCTTCCCTGAAGCCGAAGAAGCGCCGGGCCAGCGATTCGGGCTTGAGCCGTTCGGCCACGGTGGTGAACTTGGGCACGCCGGACGCGATGATCCACGCTCCGGCCTGGTCCCAGTTGCCCATATGCGGCAGCGGGAGCACCGCCCCGCGGCCGGAGGCGAGCGTGGCGAACAGCGGGTCCTTCCCCTCACAGCGCATATCGGCGATCAGCCGCTCGGCGCTGATCACCGGCAGCCGGAACACCTCGAACCAGTACCTGGCGTAGGAGTGCATGCCCGCTCGGGACAGTGCCCGGAGTTCCTTGCCGGACGGCTCCGGCCCGACAACCCGGCGCAGATTCGCCTCCAGCAACTGGACCCCGGTCCCCTGCCGCCGCCAGGCGATGTCTCCCGCCTGCTGGAACACCCACCGCCCCCATGACTCGGGCACACGGCAGACCAGCCACCAGGCGCTGGCATACGACGCGGCGGTCACGCGGCCCTTCAGCGCGGACAGCACCTTGCTCATCACAGCGCTCCGGTATTCACGATGGTGCTCCGGTGTTCATGATGGCGCTCCGGCCCGGGAGTCATCGGGAGGTTCACTACCATCGTCCCGCCACGAATCCCCGGCCGGAACCGGGGGTGCCGGCCGGCCGGCCGCGGCGCGCCGGACCGTGTCCACCCGCTGACCGAAGGTGACCAGCGACAGGACCGCGAGCACCCAGAACCCGATGGCGAGCACGTACGGCACGCCGAGCCCGGTCAGCCCGGCCGCGACCAGGGTGATCAGGAGCCGCTCGGTGCGTTCGGCGATGCCCACGTTGCAGGGGATGCCCAGCCCCTCAGCTCGCGCCTTCGCGTACGACACCATCATCCCCATCACCAGGCAGAACAGCGCGACCCAGGCCAGCGCGTCCTGCCCGGTCCTGACCAGCCAGATGGTGAGCCCCGCGAAGACGGCCGCGTCGCTGATCCGGTCCAGGGTGGAGTCGAGGAACGCGCCCCACGCGCCGCTGGTCCCCTTGACCCGGGCCAGCATGCCGTCGAGCATGTCGGTCAGGACGAAACCCGTGCACACCAAGGTCCCGGCGAACAGGTGGCCCGTGGGAAACAGCCACAGCGCACCCACGGTCATCCCGACGGTGCCGGTGATCGTCAGCGCATTGGGCGTCACAGGCGTGCGCGCCAGGGCGTCGGCGACCGGGGTCAGCAGGCGGGACAGAGCAGGCCGTAGCACGTTCAGCATGGCCGTCCCACCCTACTGGCGCCCGGACAGGCCGGGCGATTCTGGCCGGGGGCTTGTGGTGCGGTAGCCAAGAGGTAAAGGCTGATCATAGTGCAATCGAACGGGGCCACCAGCCGAACAGGCGTTAGCGGGCGACAGGCCACAGCAGCCGAACAGACCAGCAGGAGGCGATGATGACAGACAGGAGAGGATCGACAGCCACAGGCGGTGCGGCACCGGCCGACCAGCCCGGCGGTGTGCGCAACGTCGCGCTGGTCGGCCATTCCGGTTCGGGCAAGACAACTCTGGTCGAAGCGCTGCTGAGCGCGACCGGCACCATCCAGCGGATGGGCCGGGTGGAGGACGGCACGACCGTCAGCGACTTCGACGAAGTCGAGATCAGGCAGCAGCGCTCGGTCAACCTCACCGTCGCCCCGCTCACCCACTCCGGGGTCAAGGTGAACCTGCTGGATACCCCCGGTTACGCCGACTTCACCGGCGACCTGAGGGCCGGGCTCCGTGCGGCGGACGCGGCCCTCTTCGCTGTCTCCGCCACCGAGGGCGTGGACGGCCTGACCAGGATGCTGTGGGACGAGTGTGCCGCGGTGGGGATGCCCCGCGCCGTGGTCATCACGAAGATCGATCACCAGCGGGGCGACTTCGAGCAGGCCCTGAGCGCGTGCCGGGACGCCTTCGGCGACGCGGTGGCACCGTTGTACCTGCCCGTCGGCGGCGCGGGCACGGACCTGCAAGGCCTGATCGGGCTGCTGTCGGGCCGCATGTTCGACTATTCGAGCGGGACCAGGACCGAGCGCGACCCCGACCCGGCCCTCGCCGACCGGGTCGAGGAACTGCGCGGCACGCTGATCGAGGGGATCATCCAGGAGAGCGAAGACGAGAGCCTCATGGACTCCTACCTCTCCGGCGAGGAAATCGACCCGAAGAGCCTCATCGACGACCTGGAGACGGCGGTCGCGCGGGGCACCTTCTACCCGGTGCTCGCCGCCTCGGCGCCGCACGGGGTGGGGATGGAAGAGCTTCTCGAAGTCATCACCCAGGCGTTCCCCTGTCCCGAGGAGCACCCCCTGCCCCCGGTCACCACCGTGGACGGCAAGCCGGTCACCGGCCTGAAGAGCGACCCGAACGGGCCGCTGCTCGCCGAGGTGGTCAAGACCACCTCCGACCCCTACGTCGGCCGGGTCAGCCTGGTCCGGGTGTTTTCCGGCACGCTGCGGCCGGACACCGTGGTGCACGTCTCCGGGCACGGGATGGCCGAGCGCGGTCACGCCGACCATGACAGCGACGAGCGCGTCGGCGCGCTGACCTCGCCCCTGGGCAAGCAGCAGCGCCCGGTGCCGGCCTGCCCCGCCGGCGATATCTGTGCGGTCGCCAAGCTGACCAGCGCGGAGAGCGGCGACACGCTGTCCAGCAAGGAGCGCCCGCTGCTGATGGAGCCGTGGAACATGCCCGAACCACTGCTTCCGGTGGCGATCACGGCGAAGTCCAAGGCGGACGAGGACAAGCTGTCCCAGGCGCTCAACCGCCTGGTCGCCGAGGATCCGACGCTGCGCATGGAGAACAACCCCGAGACCCACCAGCTAGTGCTCTGGTCCATGGGTGAGGCGCACGCGGACGTGATGCTCGACCGGCTGTCCTCGCGCCACGGGGTCGCAGTGGAGACCGTCGACCTCCGGGTGCCGCTGCGCGAGACGGTGGCGGGCAAGGCCCAGGGGCTGGGCCGCAACGTCAAGCAGACCGGTGGGCATGGCGAGTTCGGCATCGCGCACATCGAGGTGGAGCCGCTGCCGTCGGGTTCCGGTTTGGAGTTCGTGGACAAGATCGTCGGCGGTGTGGTCCCGCGGCAGTTCATCCCGTCCGTCGAGAAGGGCGTGCGCGCCCAGATGGAGCAGGGGGTGCTGGCGGGGTACCCGATGGTGGACATCAGGGTGACCCTCTACGACGGTAAGGCGCACTCGGTGGACTCCTCCGACATGGCGTTCCAGAAGGCGGGCCGGGCCGCGCTGCGGGATGCGGCGGACAAGGCCAAGGTCTCGCTGCTGGAACCGGTGGACGAGGTGTCGGTGCTGGTGCCCGACGACTATGTCGGCGCGGTCATGTCGGACCTGTCGTCCCGGCGCGGCCGGGTGCTCGGGACCGAGCCGGTACAGGGCGGGCGCACCCTGGTGAAGGCGGAGATCCCGGAACTGGAGATCATCCGCTATGCCATCGACCTGCGGTCGATGTCCCAGGGCACGGGTTCGTTCAGCCGGAGCTACCTGCGCTACGAGCCGCTCCCGTCGCACCTGGCCGACAAGGTAGTGAACGCGGCCAAGGACTGACCAGTGCCAGCCCGGGGGGCGACCCCCGGAACCCCCGCTGACCCAAGGCCCGGTTCCTTCGTGGCCGGGCCTTGGTGCTAGCCCGGGGTCAGCGCGCCTGGCCCCGGGCGGCGCCCCGCGTGGCCGGCCAGGCGGCCGCGAGCATCTGCCTGGTCTCGCCCAGGAGCTGCGGCAGCACCTTGACGCCGGCCACGACCGGCATGAAGTTCGTGTCGCCGCCCCACCGGGGCACCACGTGCTGGTGCAGGTGCGCGGCGATACCCGCGCCCGCCACCCCGCCCATGTTCATGCCGATGTTGAAGCCCTGCGCGGCAGACGCGGCGCGCAGCGCGGCCATGGCCAGCTTGGTGTGCTCGGCCAGTTCCGCGGTTTCCGCCTCATCCAGTTCGGCGTAGTCGGCCACGTGCCGGTACGGGCAGACCATGAGGTGACCGGAGTTGTACGGGTAGAGGTTCAGCACCGTGAACACCGACGTGCCGCGCGCCACGATCAGCCCGTCGGCGTCGGACAGCTTGGGTGCCCGGCAGAACGGGCACTCGTCCGGGCCGTCGCCGGTGGCCCGGTTCTCGCCCTTGATGTAGGCCATGCGGTGCGGCATCCACAGCCGCCGGAACCCGTCGGGCTCACCGGCCCCGTCCTGCTCGAGCGGCTCATCCAACATGGTTGCAGCTTAGGGCTCGCGGGCGCCCCGGCCGACAGGGCCAGCACTAGACCTGGATGCGGTCGGCGACCGCCTTGACGATCTCGGCCACCGCCTCGTCCACGGGCACGCCGTTCTTCTGCTCCCCGCTGCGGTATCGGAACGACACCGCCCCGGCGCTGACGTCCTCGTCCCCGGCCAGCAGCATGTACGGCACCTTCTGGCGCTGGGCGTTGCGGATCTTCTTCTGCATCCGGTCGGCGCTGTCGTCGACCTCCACCCGGATGCCGTGCTCGCGCAGCCGGGCCGCCACCTTCTCCAGGTAGGGGACGTGTGCGTCGGCGATCGGGATGCCGGTCACCTGCACGGGCGCCAGCCAGGGCGGGAACGCGCCGACGTAGTGCTCGACCAGGATCCCGAAGAACCGCTCGATGGACCCGAACAGCGCCCGGTGGATCATGATGGGCTCCTGGCGGGTGCCGTCCGCCGCCTGGTACTCCAGGCCGAACCGCTTGGGCTCGTTGTAGTCGAGCTGGATGGTGGAAAGCTGCCAGGTGCGGCCGATCGCGTCCTTGGCCTGCACCGAGATCTTCGGCCCGTAGAACGCCGCGCCGCCGGGGTCGGCGACCAGTTCCAGACCGGATTCCGTGGCCGCCTCGGCGAGCATCTCGGTCGCGTGCGCCCAGTCCTCGTCGCTGCCGACGAACTTCTCCTTTGCATCGTCCCTGGTGGACAGCTCCAGGTAGAAGTCGGACAGGCCGTAGTCGCGCAGCAGGTCGAGGACGAATTTCAGCAGGCTCTTGAGTTCAGCGCCCACCTGCTCACGCGTGCAGAAGATGTGCGAGTCGTCCATGGTGAGCCCGCGGACCCGGGTCAGGCCGTGCACCACGCCGGACTTCTCGTACCGGTACACGGTGCCGAACTCGAAGAACCGCAGCGGCAGTTCCCGGTAGGACCGCCCGCGTGA
>Ga0070709_10000247_pt1 | contig 34839 bp, 32 predicted proteins | sample LARL51metaG_FD_65449 | JGI IMG/M metagenome (GOLD analysis project Ga0070709, IMG submission 65449) | Corn, switchgrass and miscanthus rhizosphere microbial communities from Kellogg Biological Station, Michigan, USA - LAR L5-1 metaG | ecosystem: Host-associated > Plants > Roots > Rhizosphere ... | reverse complement strand
TCTCCAGTTCATCTTTCGGTTCCTTCCGGCCAGCGCAGATGCAGGTTTTGAATCACTTCTCCCGTATTGGGATTTAGCTCCTCTAAGTGATATGGTTGTCATTAACATCACCCGGCTTAGCTCGGTATTGCCATTTCCCGTCAGCGCTGCGCCACTTATTCGGTTCGACTTCTACCGGGTTGGGGCCCAGCTTGGTCGCATTCACCAGTTCCTCACGTTCGTCAAATCTGATCGCCACATCCGCAACGACATCAAAGTCCACTGGGTGCTTCACGAAAGCGAGGTGCAGCGAAGCCCTTCCTTATGGGAAATGCCGAAGGAAAGATTGGCCGATCGATCTACTTTCGAATCCATAACTGCCGATGCGCTCCCCTACTGCCCTCAAGAGCGCGCGGCGCATATCTTTCATTGTACCGTCTCTTAGGGCCCGCCCCCTCAGATCAATCAGCACTCCGTCTCATTTCCTCGCTCTGCGGTTCTGCTTTGCCAGCACGTTAAAGAACTCCACCGCGGCGGCAAACGCGATGGCGAAATAGATGTAGCCGCGCGGGATGTGGAACTTGAATCCGTCGGCCACCAGCGCGACGCCGATCAGCACCAGGAAGGCGAGGGCCAGCATCTTGGTGGTCGGATGATGGCTGATGAACTCGGCAACCGGTCCCGAGGACAGATACATGATCAGGCAGGCGATCACGACGGCCGCGACCATGATCGGCAGATCCTGCGCCATGCCGATCGCGGTGATGATGGAATCCAGCGAGAACACGACATCGATGACGATGATCTGCAGGATCACCCAGAAGAAGGCGTTCTTGGCCGCGCCGCCGGCACCGCTCGCCTCGTCGGCTTCCACCTCCTGGTGAATTTCATGGGTCGCCTTGGCGATCAGGAACAGGCCGCCGCCGATCAGGATGAGATCGCGCCAGGAAAAGGCCCATCCGGCCACCGCGAACACGTCCTGGGTCAGCCCGATCAGCCAGACCAGCAGGCTGAGCAGCAGGATGCGGAAGGCGAGCGCGAGCAACAGGCCGATCTGCCGGGCGCGCGTCGCCTGCGGCTCCGGAATGCGCGACACGATCACCGAGATGAAGATGACGTTGTCGATCCCGAGAACGATTTCCAGCGCCGTCAGCGTCAGCAGGGCGGCCCAGGCTTCCGGGCTCGTAACTAGCGTCATCATGACTTGAACGATCTCAAAAACCTGATCGCGGCATCGCTCATGACGATGTAGAGCGCGATCGCGCAAAGAGCGATGCTGACCGGCGCCGCCACGTCGAAATCCCGCACCAGGGTGTAGGCGGACAGGATCGCCCACAGCGCCAGCAGCGCCAGCGTCAGCCATCTGAGCCGCTTTACCCGCACCGGATGGATGACGTGGAAGGGAACGAAGGTCAGCACGACCAATAGCGCGATGCCGAGCCCGCCGAGCAGCGGCGGCGGCTGCAGCAGGAACAAATAGAAGGCGGCGAAATTCCACAGGCCTGGAAAGCCGCGAAAATGATTGTCGGCGCTCTTCATCCGCCGGTCCGCGAAATAGAGCGCGCCGGTCACCGCGATCGCAAAACCGAGCACCGAGGCGATCAGCGTCGGCAGCAGGCCGCTCGCGGCAATGGCATAGGCCGGGACGAATACGTAGGTCGTGAAGTCGACGACGAGATCGAGCACGTCGCCTGCCCAGTTCGGCTGCACCCGGGCGACGTCGAACCGCCGTGCCATCGGTCCATCGACGCCGTCGATGACGAGCGCGACCCCGAGCCACCAGAACATCGCGGCCCAATGCTCGCGCACGGCCTCGAGCAGCGCGAGCAGCGCCACGCCGGCGCCGAGCGCAGTGAAGATGTGCACGGAAAACGCCGCCGCGCGAAGCGCCGGCGCCGCCACCCCCGAATCCTGAACGGTGTCCTGTTTCATTGGCGGGTCGAGTGCTATCAGGAATCCCGTGCTTTTGCACCGAGGCGTTCGGCGGCACTAGGTCGCGCGCCGATCCGGGCTTGAAAATGCCGGTCCGGAGGAACAAATGTCTCTGTCATGAACGACCAGTCCACCAGTTTTGACGTTGCGGTGGTCGGCGGCGGTCCCGCGGGGCTGGCGGCAGCCCTCGCATTGGCCGAGGCCGGCGCCAGGACCGCGCTGATCGCGCGCCGCCAGGCTTATGGTGACAATCGCACCACCGCGCTGCTCGGCGGATCGGTCGGCTTCCTCGAGCAGCTGGATGTCTGGCGCCGCTGCGCGGACAAGGCCGCGCCGCTTGCGGCGATGCGGCTGGTGGACGACACCGGCCGCCTGATCCGCGCACCGGAGGTGCGGTTCTCCTCCGACGAGATCGGCCTCGATGCGTTCGGCTACAACATCGAAAATCGCGAGTTGATCGCAGCCCTGGAGGCGCGCGCCGCCGAGATGTCGGGCCTGACGCGGTTCGACGATGAGGCCGAGGCGGTCCAGCCCGGCGACCACGCGGTCGAGATCCGCACTGCTGGCGGGACCAAGGTCACCGCGCAGCTGGTGGTCGGCGCCGACGGCCGGCATTCGCTTTGCCGCGAGGCTGCTGAAATCGCCGTGAGCCACCGCGATCTCAAGCAGTCGGCCCTGACGTTCAATATCGGCCATCTGCGGCCGCACAAGAATATCTCGACCGAGTTTCACACCCCGCACGGCCCCTGTGTGTTCGTCCCCCTCCCCGGCGATCGCTGCAGCGTCGTCTGGGTGACGTCGCCCGGCGAAGCCGAGCGGCTGAAAGCTCTTGGCGACGACGAATTGTCCGAGGCGGCTGAGCAGCAGTCACATTCGATCTTCGGCCGCGTCAAGGTCGAGCCCGGCCGCTTCCTGTTTCCGCTCGCCATCGAGCGGCCAAGGCAGTTCGCCGATCACCGCATCGTGCTGGTCGGCGAGGCCGCCCATGTCGTGCCGCCGATCGGCGCGCAGGGCCTCAATCTCGGGCTGCGCGATGCCGACGATATTGCGGCGATCGTGCGCGATGCACTCGCCGCGGGCCAGGATCTGGGCGGACGCGAGGTGCTGCGGCGCTATGCGGCGGCGCGGCGCGCTGATGTGCTGAGCCGGACCATGGTGATCGATCTCGCCAACCGCTCGCTCCTGAGCGAGCTTTTGCCGATGCAGTCGCTGCGCGCCGCAGGGTTGCATCTGATCGGGACGATCGGACCGCTCAGGCGCCTTGCCATGCGCGAGGGCCTCGCGCCATCATGGCGGAATTGGCGCAAGACAGCCTCCTAGACCCCTTTCCGTTCCGATTGAATCGGAACGAAGGCTCTGGATTCTTGTTTCGACGCGTTTCCTTCACGCGAACCGCTGCCCACTTCGCGCGAAAGCGCGCTCTAGGGAAAAACCAGGCGGCCGGTCTGCAGCGCCCACATCACGCTGGTCAGCGTGACGACCGAGGCGAAGGTGCCGATCAGCACCGCGACGGAGGCGGGCTCGACCCAGGTCTCGTTCTGCCTGGCGATCACGAACACGTTCAGGGCCGGCGGCAGCGACGCCATCAGCACGGCGGTTGCAGCCCAAGGTTGTGCAAACGGCCCGAACCACAGCATCAGGCCGAACGCCGCGAGCGGGTGAACCAGTAGTTTCGTCGCGACCACGACCGGCACCTCCCAGGGCACGCGGTCGAAGGGCCTGAGCGCCACGGTCACGCCGAGCACGAACAGCGCCGTCGGCGCCGCGGCGTTCTGCAGGAATTGCAGCGTCCGGTCGAGCGCGGTCGGCAGTTCGAGGTGCAGTGCGGCGGCCAGCGCGCCGGCGCAGGCCGACATGATCAGCGGATTGAGCGCGATCTGGCGCAGCACCACGCCGAAGGCGTGCAGCGCCGAGGGATGATCGCGGTCCGTCAGTTCGATCAGGAGCGGGACGATCGTGAACAGGAAGATGTTGTCGCAGCAGAAGATCAGCGCCGTTGGCGCCGCCGCCTTGGTGCCAAGCACCGCGAGCGCCAGGCCCGGACCCATGTAGCCGATATTGCCATAGCCGCCGCACAGGCCGGCGAGCGTGGCTTGGCGCAGCGACAGGCGGCCGAGGAGCCGGCCGGCCAACATCGCCATCACGAAGGCAGTCATGGTCGCGAGCGTGGTCGCAACCAGGAAGGGCGGATTGTTGAGCTCGGCAAAGGGCGTGCGGGACGTGATGCCGAACAGCAACGCCGGCAGGGAAACGTAAAGCAGAAAAAAGCTCATCCAGGGCAACCCGGTCTCGGGCAGCCCTCTCGCCTTACCGGAGGCGAAGCCTATGAAAATCACACCGAAATAAGGGAGCGCCAGATTGAGGACGTCGACCATGGGCGGGCTTTTGACGAATCGGCGGGATGGCGACGCCGCTGTCACACAAAGGTTAAATCGCGCCCCAGCCCCTAGCATCCGCCGTCGTCATGGTCTATCGACGAAGAATGATCAAAGCGCGAACCGCCAAATTTCAGATCGGCCAGATTGTCCGCCACCGGATCTTCTCGTTCCGTGGCGTGATTTTCGACATCGATCCGGAGTTCAACAACACCGAAGAGTGGTGGCTTTCGATCCCCGAGAACGTGCGCCCGCACAAGGACCAGCCGTTCTATCACCTGCTCGCGGAAAACTCCGAGACGGAGTATGTCGCCTATGTCTCCGAGCAGAACCTGCTGCCGGACGAGTCGGGTGAACCGGTCCGGCATTCGCAGGTCGCCGAGATTTTCGTGCGCGACAAGTCCGGCGGCTACCGACCGCGCAATCCGTCGCTGAACTGAACTTCATCATTCATAAAAAGGCGGGCCATAGCGCACGGGTCCGACCGGTGCGACGCGGCATTTCCCGCGCGCCGTTTCGCGTCAGCGTTCGGTGCGGCCTCCAATGCGTCGGACTTGAGACAGAAAAGTCGGACTTGAGAGAGAAAAAGGCGCTCTGATCAAAGCGCCTTTTTCATTTTCATTCCGCTGAGATGAGAACCGGTTATCTGGCCGGCGCGCTCGCCTGCCCCTGCTGCTCGAGCTTCTTGCGCGCTTCCTCGGCCCGCTTCTGCAGCTCCTCCTGCAGCTTCTGCTGTGTCTTCTCGAACTCCTTCGGATCGGTCGGCGGGCCGTCATAGGCCTTGGCAAAACTGCTGCCGGATTCCTGCAGCGGCAGCGGCAGCGTCAGCGCCGCACCGTTGGAGTTGATGGCCTGCACGACCAGGTTCTGGCCCTTCTTCATGTTGGCCAGTAGTTCCGGGGTCACGTCGTAATCGGACATGCAACCATTCTGGAAGCAGATGACGTAGGGGCTCTGTAACGGCGGATTGCCGTCGACGATCACCCGCGTGCCGTGAACGAGCTGCATGCCGAGCGGCAGCGTCACGCGCAAAATCTTCTTCGGCTCGCCCTCGGGCTCGATCACGACGGCCGCGATCACGGGCTGGCCGGACTCGATGCGGCCGTCCTTGCCGGTGAAGCAGACCTGCTTGGCGTTGGCGTCCTGTCCCTTCAGGCAGAATTTTGTCCAGGGCGCGTAGATCAGCTGAACCGGCGGGTCCTGTTGCTGCGGCTGGCCGCCGGGACCTGCCGGGGCCTGCTGCGCCTGCTCGGCCGGCGGTTGCCCTGCCGGCGCAGGGGCGCCAGCCCGGGGCGCAGCCTTGGGCGCTGCGGCCGGCGCCTTCGGCGCTGCCGGGGCTTTGGGAGGTGCCGTCTGGGCCTGGGCGTCCACTGCAAAGGGAACAGCCAGCGCAGTCGCCGCCAACAAGGCGAGAAGCCGCCCACGCGGCCCAACCGACGCGGCCAAGTTACGGAAATTCATTGCGGAAAACCCTTTCTGAACGGGAGCGCCCGAAATCGCCGGAGGCGCGACACCTCGCCGTTTCGCGCGGCTGTCTCCTAGTCAATTGAGGCGGATACGTGACAGGCGCAAGCGCCCTGCTCGATCGCACGCTTTCATACCGTGGCGTACGGAAAGATCAATGCCGACAAGTGTCTTTGACGGGCGGCGTTGCCGCCGTGCCGCTATGGTAAAAGGCCCCTGTGTTCCGGACCGAATCAAATTCGCGCGTCATCGGGTCAGTTTTTGGTCGTATCGCCGTTCATGTGGCGGTGGCGGTTGTGCTGGCCCTCGTGCTCGCGCCCCGCGTGGCGGTCGCCGACGCCGCGGCCCCGGTAAGCTACGGCCTTTCCATGCATGGTGCGCCCGCTTTGCCGGCGGACTTTTCCCACATGCCCTATGCCAACCCGGATGCGCCCAAGGGCGGCCGGCTGATCTGGGGGATTCTTGGAACCTTCGACAGTCTCAATCCCTTTGTCGTCAGGGGTTTGGCGCCACCGCACATCCGCAGCTACGTGGTGGAGAGCCTGCTGGCCCGCGGCAGCGACGAGCCCTTCACCCTCTATGGCCTGCTGGCAAAAACCGTCGAAACCGATGAGGCGCGGGGCTATGTCACCTTTCATCTTGATCCCGCCGCGCGTTTTTCGGATGGCCAGCCCGTCCGCGCCGACGACGTGCTGTTCTCCCTGGCCCTGCTCAGGGATCACGGCCGCCCGCTTTACCGGCAGTATTATTCAAAAGTGTCAAAGGCCGAGGTGCTGGACCCGCTGACCGTCCGGTTCGATCTCGCAGCCGCCAACGACCGCGAACTGCCCCTGATCCTCGGACTGATGCCGATCCTGCCGCGTCATGCCGTCGATGTCTCGACCTTCGAGGACACCACGCTGGCACCGCCGATCGGTTCCGGCCCCTATCGGATCAGCGCGGTCAAGCCCGGCGCCAGCGTGACGCTGACGCGCGATCCCAACTACTGGGGCCGCAACCTGCCGGTCAATCGGGGGCTTTGGAACTTCGACGAGATCAGGCTCGATTTCTATCGGGAATCCAACGGCCAATTTGAAGCCTTTAAACGCGGACTTTATGACTTTCGCGTCGAGACCGAGCCGCTGCGCTGGCACGATGGCTACGACTTTGCGGCCGCGCGCAACGGCACGGTGCTGCGCGACACCATCAAGCCGGGCGTGCCAGAGCCCTCCGAATACCTGGTCTTCAACACCCGCCGCCCGGTTTTCGCCGACAGCAGGGTGCGGCAGGCGCTGACCCTGCTGTTCGATTTCGAGTGGATCAACCGCAACTATTTCTTCGGCCTCTACGGCCGCTCGGCCGGCTATTTTGCCGGCTCCGAACTGTCCGCCTATACGCGCCCGGCCGACGCCCGGGAGCGCGAGCTCCTCAAACCGTTCGCCACGCGCATTCCGCCCGACATTCTCGACGGCAGCTACCGCCTTCCGGCCACCGACGGATCGGGCCGCGATCGCGCAGCCCTGCGCCAGGCGCTCGCCCTGCTCACCCAGGCCGGCTACGAGCTCGACGGTTCTCTGCTGCGGCAGCACGGCACCGGCGCACCTCTCACCTTCGAGATCCTGACCACGACGCGCGACCAGGAGCGGATCGCGCTCGCCTACGCCCGCGACCTGAAGCGCGCCGGGATCGAAATTTCGGTCCGGTCGGTCGACCCCGTGCAGTTCGACCAGCGCCGGCTCGCCTACGAGTTCGACATGATCCAGAACCGCTGGGACCAGTCGCTGTCGCCCGGCAACGAGCAGGCCTTCTATTTCGGCAGCGAGGCGGCCGACATCCCCGGCACCCGCAACTACATGGGCGCCAAGGACCCTGTCATTGACGCCATGATCGGCGCCCTGCTCGCCGCTCGCGAGCGCCAAGATTTCGTCGCGGCGGTCCGCGCCCTCGACCGTGCCCTGATGTCGGGTTTTTATGCCATCCCCGTCTTTAGCGCCGGCGAGCAATGGATCGCGCGATGGAATCGGATAGAAACGCCCAAGACCACCTCGCTCGCCGGATACCTTCCGGAGACCTGGTGGCAGCGAGTAGACCCGCAAGCGAAACAGCCTGACAAAGTGCAGCCGCCGGAGCAGTGACCTGACGTGAACCAGACCAGTGCATCGCCCACGCTCGACACCCTGTTCCAGCGGATCCTGTCGCGCCGCCCGGAGGCGATCGCGCTGGTCGATCCGCTCAACAAGCCACGCATCACGGGGCAGCAGCCGAAGCGCCTGACCTATGCCCAGGCCGACCGCGCCATCGCGGCGCTGGCGGCCCACTTCGTCGAGGCCGGGCTGCCGGCGCATTCGGTGATTGCCATGCAGTTGCCGAACACCGTCGAGTTCGTTCTGACCCTGCTGGCGGCGCATCGCGCCGGCCTCGTGGTGGCGCTGATCCCGCAATTGTGGCGGCAGGCCGAGCTCGTCGCGGCCCTCAACCGGACCAGCGCGCGGGCCATCGTCACCATGGACCGGATCGACGGCATCTTGCATTCCGATATCGCGATGAACGCCGCGGCGGAGGTGTTTTCGATCCGTCATGTCGCCGGATTCGGCCAGGCGCTTCCGGAAGGAATGGCCTCGCTCGACGACGCGCTGGCGCGCGACGCGCGGCCCTCGCGCACCGCGATCCAGGACGGACGCAAGGCCGCGATCATTTCATTCGATGTCACCTCGGACGGTTTTCGCGCTGTCCCCCGCCCTCATCTTAGCCTGATCGCGGGAGGCCTTGCGGTCTCGCTCGAAGCCGACGTGGCGCAGGGCGCAAGCCTCATATCGGCGTTTGCGCCGTCGTCCTTCGCTGGCCTCGTCTCCTCGGTCGCGGTCTGGCTTCTGACCGGCGGTACGTTGTCGCTGCATCATCCGTTCGACTTTGACGCGCTCGAGCAGCACATCACCGAACAGCGTTGCGACACGCTGGTCGTGCCGGCGCAGCTCGCGTTGCGATTGGCCGAAGCGAACATTGCGGCGCAACTGCCGAGCGTCCACAACGTCATCGGCCTTTGGCGTACGCCGGAGCAGGTCACATCGAGTCCGCCCTGGACGGCGCAGGGCGCATCGCTGACCGATGTCTACCTGTTCGGCGAGGCCGGGCTGTTCGGCGCGCGCCGCACGGCGGAGGACGGCACGCCCGCGCTGGTCAAGCCGGGGCTGCACGGCGCGCCGCGCGAAGCTGCGGGATCGTCGATATCGGGCGAGATCCTGCTGACGCCGAAGGGAACGCTGGGACTGCGCGGGCCGATGGTCGCAGCGTCAGCCTATGCCCCGCCGCAGCCGCCGGGGGACTCTTTGATCCCGCAGCCGCCGCGCGACTATGTCGACACCGAATATGCCGCGCGGCTCGACCGCGCGACCGGCGCCATCGCAATCACGGCACCGCCCGCCGGCGTCATGGCGGTCGGCGGCTATCGTTTCCTCGCGCAGGATCTTCAGGAATGGTCGAGGCGGCTCGGCCCCGGCACGCTCCTGACCGCCCTGCCCGATCGCCTCAGCGGCCACCGCCTCGCCGGACGGGCGCTGGACAACGCACGCGCGCGCGAAGCGCTGACGGAACTCGGGCTGAACCCGCTGATGGCGGAGGCTTTTCGCGATCGCGCAAGCCCGGCGTGACTGCTCTAGGACGTGTTGACGCCGCATTAAGGCTGACAAATTACCATCCCGCGTCCTCGTCCGCGTCGATCCCAGGTTTGTAAAAAATGTCCCAGCAAGGCCCGATCCTGGTCGTATCGCACGCACCGCAGCGATCCCTGGTCGGCCTCCTGGACGACGCAAAACTATTTCCGCTGATCGAGACCGGTTGGGCCGATGCCGTGCGCGCGGTCGAGCAGGTCGAGCCCGCCGCGGTCCTGGTCGCGATGTCGGAGTCCGGCGATGCCGACCTGACGCGGCTTGCCGCGCAGGTCGCGGCCCGAAAACTCTACACGCCGCTGATCGCCATCGAACCCGCGGGACCGCTCGCGCCCAATGCGATCCCATTCATCCAGGGGCGCGGCGCGCTCGATCGCCTGCTGTCGCGGCTGCGCGCCGCGCTGCGGGTGCGCGCGTTGCATGCGAGCGTGCTGCGCCGCCTCGCGGACGAGCCGGCAGCCGTGCGCCTGCCGCAAGACGATCCGCTCAGCGAAGCGACCGTGCTGCTGATGGGACGCGGCGGCTCCTATCCCGCGCTGTCCGTCGCGCTTGGCGAGCGCATGAGCATTGCCGGCGCGCTCGGCATGGAAGCCGCGGGCAAGCAGCTCAACAGCCGCGACATCGACGGCATCGTGCTCAGCGAAGGGTTTACCGCCCGCGTGGTCGACGCCTTCCTCACCGTGCTGTCGGAGGACGCGCGCTTCCGCAACCTGCCGGTGGTTTTGACCACGGGCGAGCTCGCGCCCCGCTACGACCTGCCCAATCTCGAAATCCTGATGGGCGAGCCGGGCCGGATTGCGATCAACGCCACGCCGCTGATCCGCCAGCACGCGCTGGAGGCGCGCCTCAGCCGCACGCTGCGCGCGATCGACGCCGGCGGCCGCATCGATCCGCAAACCGGCCTGTTGACACAGGCCGCCTTCGACCGCGAGCTGGCAACCGCGGTTCGCCAGACGCTCGCGGCGGGCGGCGGCCTGTCGGTCGCGCGTTTCGCGTTCGAAGGGGCGCATGCGCGCGCACAGCTCGACGGCGCGCGGATCATCAGCCACATGATGCGGCAGATGGACTTTGGCACGATGCGGCCGGACCAGTCCGTCGTCGTGACCTTCGTCGAGACTGATCTGCGCGCCGGGCACACGATTGCGCGCCGGCTCTCGAGCGTGATCCGCCAGACCTCGCATGGCGCCGGCCACGCCCGCTTCGAGCCGGTGCTGTCGGTGGCGACGCTGCAGCCTTCGGACACGGCGGCGTCCCTGCTCGCACGGCTGGATCGCGGCCCGCGCCGGGCGGTGTCGTGACCCCGTCCGGCCGCGAAGCCTCACAGCTATCATCAGTCACATCACGCCACGGGACGTGATCCACGGATGCGTCATGCCGTCTCTCAGCCTGTCGATGGCTCGGTGAACGGCGATGTAGTCGATCTCACCGCGCGTCACGCCGATATCCATCAATTCCCTGTCACTCAGGTGGTGCAAGCTGGCTCGCAATCTCTCGCGTTGGCGCTGTTGCTGAAACGCACGCCAATATCGCTTGAGCAGGCTCAACAGGCTCCACGCCGATGCGGCCGTTAGGCCTGCAGCATCCTTGTCCGACAAAGCGTCGTCCAGTGCTGCAATCGACGTGTTGGGGCGCACGGCTGCCAAGGTGTCGTCCATGGCCTCTTTCACCAATGTGGTGGAGAGGCCGAGCACTGCGACATCGCGCGAGGTCTCGGATATGAGGTTCGTCTGTTGGGCTGGCATCGGATGCTCCTGCTGTCGCGCCGGCCGGGAGCGTGGCCAAACAAAAGGCCCCGTCCGATGCCGGCGGGGCCTGGTGAAAAGATGGCGTCGTCGAATTCTAGCGCGCGACTCCTTCCACGGCCCAGCCAAAGCGGGTCATGTGTTTGCGATTGGCGATGCGCACTGATCTCTTCATCAGATGTTTGTACCACAGCAATCGTGCAAACTCAAGGGGCGTGCGGAGATCGGATGCACCCTGGGGGCGAGAACCTCGGCCCCGACGAGTCCCGTGCAGGTTAATCGATAGGAGTTGCCGAGCGCCTCAACCGCTAACGTTCGTTGTTCGACGCAGCGCGCGACCGCTTGCGCGCCCTACCATCGTCAATAGAAGTATTCAACAATTACAACCCACCCGACTGGTGACACAGTCTACCAGGAATGGGCTAAGTTCACGACCAAGGCAGAATGCACCGCCGATAGATGGGGGAGCGACCGATGCGAATGGCAGTCATTTCGGATATCCATGGAAACCTTCCCGCCCTGGAGGCCGTGCTCGCCGACATCAAGCGACGTGGGGTCGATTTCACCGTCAATCTGGGTGATTGCGTCACCAGCCCTTTGTGGCCGAAAGAGACCTTCGAGGCGCTCCAATCGCTTGCCCTACCGACTGTCCGTGGAAACCATGATCGGTCGATCGACGATCCTCCTGACGATGAACTTTCATCGACGGCAAGGTTCGCACGCAATGCGTTGACTTCGCAGCAGCGACGAGCGCTGCAGGACCTGCCTGCGCGCATCGACCTGGCAGATGGAATTTTGGCCTGCCACGGCACGCCCGATGACGACAGCACGTTCTTGCTGGAGGAGTTGCTCGATGACGGACGCTTCGTCCCGGCGCGCCGCGACATTGTGAAGACACGTCTGGGAGGTGCAACCACGGCGCGCGTCGTGTTATGCGGTCACAGTCACCGACAAGCCGTCGTTCATGGACCGGGCGACTGCCTGATCCTGAACCCGGGCAGCGTCGGATGCCCGGTGTTTGCGGACATTCCCTCTGCAGCGCACCTCGAATACCGCTCGCCCCACGCCCGCTATGCCATCCTCACGAAGAGCAACGGACGTTGGCTGGTCGAGTTTCTCGCGCTGGATTACGACTGGGCTTCCGCGTCGGCGCGCGCCCTCGCGAATGGAAGGCCCGAATGGGCGATGGCCCTGTCGCTGGGACACGTCGCGTAAAGCTGGCCCGGGCGGCTCGGGAGGCGCGGTTCCAGGAAAGATCAGAACCCGGGTCCGGCCCTTATCTCTCGGGGCTCCGAAAGCACTCGTTTCACAGCATTGGATGCCGTGGTGCTGTTTGATGAGACTTCTGGCGCGGCAGCGGTTATCGTGAGCTCGCCCCCTCTCGGATCGCTCTGGGGCAGCACGCACCGGAGCGGCGATCAGTTTCGGCGAGGATCGAAGCGATGTTCAGTTTGCAGGCCTTTTGCCTGTTCCTGGCAGCGGCGCTGCTGATCGCGGTCACGCCGGGACCCGGCATCTTCTATATCGTGGCGAGGACGCTTGCCGGCGGCAGAAGGGAAGGATTGGCATCGAGCGTCGGCCTCGGGCTCGGCGGCCTCGTGCACGTCCTGGGCGGTGCGCTCGGCGTCTCCGCGCTCATCATGGCAAGCGCCGACGCGTTCACCGTGCTGAAGATCGCGGGAGCGTCTTATCTCATCTGGCTCGGCGTCAAGACCTGGCGCGAAGCGCGCATCGTGGTGCCCGACGAGGTGCAGACGACCGGCGCGCCGCGGGCCTTGCGCGAGGGTATCGTCGTCGAGGCGCTCAATCCGAAGACGGCCGCGTTCTTCCTCGCCTTCATTCCGCAATTCGTCGACCCCACAGCCAATGTCGCCGCGCAGTTCGTCGTTCTCGGCCTGATCTCCGTGACCCTCAACACCAGTGTCGACCTGATCGTGACGCACTTCGCCGCCAAGGCGCGCGCCGGGCTCGCCAAACGGCCGTCCTTCATCACGAGAACCAGGCAGGCCTCGGGCGCCGTGATGTGCGGCCTCGGCGCCACGCTCCTCGTCGCGCGCCGCGCGAGTTGATCACCTTGCGGTGTTGCGTTACGGCCGGTCAGCCGATGTCAACGGCTGCTTCCGGGCGGGGTCCGCGATCCCTGGCATGACGAATCTTTCCCTCGGCGGCCACACGGCTTGACAACGCAGGCTCAACAAATTCTACTTTTGGTAGTCGCGAAGCCTTGCATCGCGGAGTGGATTTCATGCCGGTCCTGCGGATCAATCAGCAGCGTGGCGATGCGCCGCATCGCTATCGGATCGAGATCACCGCGACTGAAATTCCAAATTTTCAGCAGCTGCAGTTCAGCTGCGACATCGGCTTCGAACTCACGCCTGACGATGGCGAGCGCATCCGCTGGTATCTCGAGGACTAGCTCCAGTTCGACGAAGACCCGGCACCGCAGATCGCCGAAGCTGTCGAAGCCTTGATGGTCGAACGCGGCGACGAGCTGTTTTGCAGCCTGTTCGAAGAGACGCACCACGGCATGCAGCTTTGGACCATGATCCAGCCCCATCTCAACGCAACGCGCGTCGAGATCACGACCGACATTTCCGAGGCCACCGCGATCCCCTGGGAATTGATCCGCAACCCGCACACCGGGACGTTTTTGGCCCTCTCCGTCGCGTCCTTCGTCCGCACCCAGCGCGAGAGTCGGATCAGGATCGCGCCGGGCGGCGAAGCGGAGAAAGTTCGCATTCTGCTCGTGATCTGTCGGCCGCACGGTGGCGAGGACGTGCCGTTTCGGTCCGTGGCCAGCCGCCTGGTGACGCGGCTGAGCGACGAGGCCCGCGATGCCTTCGACCTCGACGTGCTGCGTCCGCCGACCTACGAACGACTAGCCGAGACGCTGGGGCGGGCCAGAGAGCGTGGACGGCCCTATCACATCGTTCATTTCGATGGCCATGGCGTTTATGCCGATGAAGAAGGCTTCGCCGCGGCGGGAACGGTTCTCGATCATTTGAGGCTGAAGGGCGGCGGCCCTGGCCCGCGCGGATTCCTGGCGTTCGAAGACCCGGCGAACGAGGCGAACGCCAAGTTTGTCGATGGCTTCCGGCTGGGCGCGCTGCTGGAGTCGTCAGGCGTTCCCGTTCTCGTCCTCAACGCCTGCCAATCCGCCTTTGCCGAGGCACCCAACCAGATCAGGCCAAGCCCGAGGCGGCGCGCGCGGAAATCGAGGCTTACGGCTCGCTGGCGCAGGCGGTGGTGGAGGCTGGGGCCGCCGGCGTGGTCGCCATGCGCTACTCGGTCTACGTCGTGACGGCAGCGCAATTCGTGGCCGAGCTTTACGGCGCACTCGCGCGCGGCCGCAGCCTTGGCGAAGCGGTGACATCGGCGCGCAGGCACCTGTATGACCAGCCCGAGCGCCGCATCGCCTACGATGCGCGGCCGTTGCAGGACTGGGCGGTGCCTGTGGTGTGGGAGCGCGCGCCGCTGCGGCTCTGGCCGCAGAAGCCCGATGCGCCGCAGCTCAAATTCACGCTCGACGACAGCGCAGGCGCCGCGCCGGGCACGCTCGACCGGGCGCTGCCCGCGCGGCCGGATGTCGGCTTCTTCGGCCGCGACGAGACGCTCTATGCGCTCGACCGCGCCTTCGATACTCACCGCATCGTGCTGCTGCACGCCTTTGCGGGCAGCGCAAGACCTCGACCGCAGCGGAATTCGCGCGCTGGTATGCGTTGACAGGTGGCGTTGAAGGGCCGGTGTTGTTTTCAAGTTTCGAGCGCCATCTGCCGCTCGCCCGCGTGCTCGACAAGATCGGCGAGCTGTTCGGCCAATCTCTGGAGGCCGCCGGCATCCATTGGAACGCCATCACCGATCCCACGCAGCGCCGAAGCATCGCGCTGCAGGTGCTGCAACAGGTGCCGGTGCTGTGGATCTGGGACAATGTCGAGCCGGTGACCGGCTTTCCGGCCGGCACATCATCGGATTGGAGCGCCGCCGAGCAGCAGGAACTGCGCGCGTTCCTGAGCGCGGCGCGCTAGACCAAGGCCAAATTCCTGCTGACCTCACGCCGGGACGAAGCGGCCTGGCTCGGCGACCTGCCACGACGCGTGCTGGTGCCGGGAATGCCGATGCAAGAGCGCCTCCAGCTTGCCGGCGCCGTCCTGGAACGGCGCGGCAGGCAGCTGGCCGAACTGCCGGAGCTGACGCCGCTGTTGCGATTCACACGCGGCAATCCCCTGACCATTCTGGTCACGATGGGCGAGGCGCTGCGCGCCGGCATCGACACATCAGCACGGGTCGACGCGTTCGTCACCGCCTTGCGCGGCGGCGAAGTCGATTTCGCGGACGAAGCCAGCGAGGGCCGCTCAAAATCGCTCGGCGCGTCGCTGTCCTATGGCTTCGACACCGCGTTCACCGACGACGAGCGCAAGGTCTTGGCGCTGCTGCATCTGTTCCAAGTTTTCATCAATGTTGACGTGCTGCGGGCAATGGGCAACCCGAAAGCCGAATGGTGTCTTGCTCATGTGCGCGGGCTGACCCGCGACCGCGGCATCGCGTTGCTTGACCGCGCCGCCGAGATTGGCCTGCTCCACGCGCATGGCAACGGCTATTACGGCATCCACCCAGCGCTGCCCTGGTACTTCAGCGCGTTGTTTTCGCGCGATTTCTCTGACGATAGCGACGGCGCGCGCCGCGCCTTCGCCGGGGCCATGGGCAACTCGGCGATTCTTATCACAACATATACCACAACGGTCGCAGAGAAGTTTTGTCGAGCGTCATGGCAGAGGAAAACAATCTGCTTGCGGCCTGCCGTATTGCCCGCGCCTACGGCTGGTGGGATGCAGTCACCTCCGCTATGCAGGGCCTACGGACATTGTACAACGCGACCGGTCGAGACGCGGCGTGGCGTCGGCTGGTGACGGACGTGGTGCTAGATTTCATCGACCCCGTGAGCAACGGGCCGCTGGCCGGGCGCGAGGATGATTGGAGTCTAGTGACGGAATATCGCGTCAGGCTCGCCAGCAAGGAGCGCGACTGGCTCGAGGCCGAGCGCCTGCAGCAGATCCGTGTCAGTTGGGACCGGCAACGGGCCCAAAGCTCCTTGGCTGTAACTGCGGGGCGACGGGATGGACCGCAGCGCCACGCCATCCAGACGCTAGGGACATCGCTTCAGGAATTGGCGAATATCCAGCGGGAACGAGGCAATCCGGCCTGCACCGCGAGCTATCGTGAGGCGCTTGACCTTGCCACCGCCGTTGGCGAACGCGTAGGGCAGGCGGCCTGCGCATTCAACCTGGGGCATGCTTACAAAGACATCATCGACCTAGCGTAACCTTGACGAGGCCGAGCGTTGGTATCGGATGAGCCTCGATCTGGTCGCTCCGGACGATACCTTTGGCCGCGGCCGATGTGTTGGCCAGCTAGGTCGGCTCGCCCATGAACGCTTCCTCGACGTGCGAAAGGCCAACCGTCCAGTCGAGGAACTCGCGCACCATCTCGCCGAAGCGGCGCGGCTCTACGAGCAGGCGCTCGACATGATGCCGGCAACCGCGATCGCCGAACGCGGGACCATTCACAACCAACTCGGCAACATCTACCATGATGCCGGCGATATTGACCGCGCGCTGCATCACTACCAGCAGGATATCCGTTATTGTGAACAAGCTGGTGATATTTACGGCGCCGGCGAGACGCGCCTCAACGTCTCAATTACGTTGTTTCAAGCTAGTCGGCTCGCCGACGCTCGTGCCTACGCCGAGGCCGCGCTCGCCAACTTCCGGACCTTCGGCGACCGTGCCACGGACCGCATCCAAAGGGCCGAGCGCCTGATCGATCGCCTACATCGAGCAAACCATCCCGAATAAAGCCGACGGCGCGTAGGATCAGGCCGCTGCAACGGCGACGCCTAGTCAAGCGATCGGACGCGGTCTGATGCCGTAGCCGACGCCAAAAAGGCCAGCTGATTTGCCCGACGCCTCGCGCTGCCAAAATCCTGTCAAGCCGATCGGTTGAAAATATTTCTGTTTTACAGAATATAGAATCACGTGTATTGTCCGCCCGTCCGGCCTCGGCATGAGGGGCGTATCGCGATCGTCACGACACGCGAGGCGGGATGCGGTGGACGCTTTGGCGACGCGCGCGATGTCATCGTGCGGACGAACGGCGCTGATGCGGACGGCGAAGTCGCGTGGTCCTGACCTCCCGACGCTGAGGCCAAGCGCGCAGAACGATCTGCGCGCGACAGGAGCAAGAAAGCCCGGTTCCTGGGGAGAGCGCGAAGAAAACCGTTAAAACCGCCGCGCAGGGAATGCCGGATGATCCGGCTGATCCTGTGGTAACTGCCGCCAGCTTTTCTTGTTGCTGGCGGGCCATGGGTGAGGCCGTCACCCGGCATTCCCTGCGCCCTCAGCTTTTCGAGGGCCTCGCACGCAGCACAACTCGGACGCACAGCGCCGCGAGAATGCGGGCGATCGTCCTCAGCTCTTTGACAAGTTGAACAGAGGCAATGCCAATTTCGCACATCGACGTCATTGCGAGGCGCGCTTGCGCCGAAGCAATCCAGTTCTCGGCGACAACTGGATTGCTTCGCTTCGCTCGCAATGACGTGGATGGGCCGGGACTCGCGTCTACGCCGCCTTCTTGTTCTCGGCGAGGTTTGCGAGCTGCCGCAAAATGTCCGTGGTGCCGGCGAGCCGCTCCTCCGGTGTCTCCCAATCCTGGAAGAACACCACCTTCATATCGGGACGCACTTTTGCGGCCTGCCCGTGCTTGCGGATGAACAAAACGAGCCGATCGGGATGCGCGAACTTGTTGTCGCGGAAGGTGATGACGGCGCCCTTCGGCCCGGCATCCACCTTCTCGACATTGGCCCTGCGGCAATAGGATTTGATGGTCGCGACCTTGAACAGATAGCGCACCTCGTCCGGCAGCTTGCCAAAGCGGTCGCGCAGCTCGGCGGCAAAATTCTCGATCTCCTCCTCGGTGTCGAGGTCGGCGAGCCGGCGATAGAGCGAGAGCCGCACCGGCAGGTCGTTGACATAGTCCTCCGGGATCAGCACCGGCATGCCGATGGTGATCTGCGGCGACCAGCGGTCGGCGGCCGGCTCGACGATGCCGGCCTTGAGGTTGACGATCGCCTCCTCCAGCATCGACTGGTAGAGCTCGAAGCCGACCTCCTTGATGTGGCCGGATTGCTCCTCGCCCAAGAGATTGCCGGCGCCGCGGATGTCGAGATCGTGCGAGGCGAGCTGAAAGCCTGCGCCGAGGTTTTCCAGCGACTGCAGCACGGTCAGCCTGCGCTCGGCCTGCGCCGTGATCTTCTGCTGTGCCGGCAGCGTGAACAGCGCATAGGCGCGCAGCTTGCTCCGCCCGACGCGGCCGCGCAGCTGGTAGAGCTGCGCGAGGCCGAACATGTCGGCGCGATGCACGATCAGCGTGTTGGCGTTGGGAATGTCGAGGCCGGACTCCACGATCGTGGTCGACAGCAGGATGTCGTACTTGCCGTCGTAGAACGCGGACATGATGTCCTCGATCGTGGTCGGCGGCATCTGGCCGTGTGCGACCGCGACCTTCATCTCCGGCACGTTCTTGTCCAAAAAGTCCTTCACCGCGGCGAGGTCCTCGATCCGCGGCACGACGTAGAAGGCCTGGCCGCCGCGGTAGCGTTCGCGGAGCAGCGCCTCGCGGATCATCAGGGGATCATGCGGGGCGACGAAGGTGCGCACCGCGAGGCGGTCGACCGGCGCGGAGGCAATGATCGAGAGCTCGCGCACCCCGGTCAGCGCGAGCTGCAGCGTGCGCGGGATCGGGGTTGCGCTGAGCGTCAGCACATGCACCTCGGCACGGAGCTGTTTCAGCCGTTCCTTGTGGCTGACGCCAAAATGCTGCTCCTCGTCGACGATGAGCAGGCCGAGATCGCGGAATTTGATCGATTTGCCGAGCAGCGCATGGGTGCCGACCACGATGTCGATGGTGCCGTCGGTAAGCCCCTTCTTGACTTCCTTGAGCTCCTTCGCTGCGATCAGCCGCGAAGCCTGCGCGACATTGACGGGAAAGCCGCGAAAACGCTCGGTGAAGGTTTTTGCGTGCTGGCGCGCCAGCAGCGTGGTGGGCACCACCACCGCAACCTGCTTGCCGTCGAGCGCGACCGCGAACGCCGCGCGCAGCGCCACCTCGGTCTTGCCAAAACCGACGTCGCCGCAGATCAGCCGGTCCATCGGGCGGCCGATCTCGAGATCCTTCAACGTGGCCTGGATCGCGGTGAGCTGGTCCTCGGTCTCCTCATAGGGGAAGCGGGCGCAGAACTCGTCATACAGCCCCGGCTGCACCGGCAGTTTCGGCGCCTCATGCAGATGCCGCTCGGCCGCAATCTTGATCAGCTCGCCGGCGATCTCGCGGATGCGGTTCTTCAGCTTTGCCTTGCGGGTCTGCCAGCCGGTGCCACCGAGCCGGTCGAGCTCGACATTGGTCTGGTCGGAGCCGTACCGCGACAGCAGCTCGATGTTCTCGACCGGCAGGAACAGCTTTGTCTCGGCGGCATAGTGCAATTCGAGACAGTCGTGCGGCGCGCCGGCGACGTCGAGCGTCTGCAGGCCGATGAAGCGGCCGATGCCGTGCTCGACATGGACCACGATGTCGCCGGCGGCCAGACTCGTGACCTCGGAGATGAAATTGTCGAGCTTGCGGCTCGCCTTGCGTGGCCGCACCAGGCGGTCGCCCAGAATGTCCTGCTCGCTGATGACGGCGACATCGCCGGTCTCAAAACCGCTCTCCATGCCGAGCACCGCGAGCATCGTCTCATTGCGCGGGGTGGCCTGCACGGTCCGCCAGGAGTTGACGCTTGTGACATGGGAAAGCTTGTGATCGCCGAGCATGCTCGCCATGCGGTCGCGCGAGCCTTCGCTCCACAGCGCGATCACGACCTTCTTGCGTTCGGCCTGCAATGCGCGCACATGCGCGACGACGGCCTCGAAGACGTTGACGGAGGCATCGTTGCGCTCGGGCGCGAAATTGCGGCCCTGACGGGCGCCGGCATCGACGACGGCAGCGTTGGCCGGCACCGAAAACGCGGTCAGCCGCGCCAGCGGCGCATCGGTCAGGCGCTGGGTCCATTGCTGTTCGCTGAGATAGAGCCGGTCGGGCGGCAGCGGCTTGTAGATCGCGCCGCCGTGCGGATGCTCCAGCGCCTCACGCCGCGCCTCGTAGTAGTCCTTGATCTGCCTGAAGCGTTCGCGCGCCGCATCCTCGCTCTGCGGTTCGATCACGACCGGGGCTTCGCCGAAATAGTCGAACAGCGTGTCCATCCGCTCCAGAAACAGCGGCAGCCAGTGCTCCATGCCGGGATGGCGGCGGCCTTCGCTGACCGCTTCATAGAGCTGGTCGTCGCGATCGGGCGCGCCGAACTCCGCGACATAGCCCATGCGGAAGCGGCGAATGCTCTCAGTGACGAGCTGGAACTCCGAGACCGGCACGAGGTCGAGCGAACGCATGTCGAGCATGGTGCGCTGGGTCTCGGCATCGAAGGAGCGGATCGATTCCAGGCTGTCGCCAAAAAAGTCGAAACGGACCGGCAGGTCGAGGCCCGCGGGGAACAGGTCGAGAATGCCGCCGCGGACTGCATATTCGCCCGCTTCGCGCACGGTGGAGGAGCGCAGATAGCCGTGGTGTTCGAGCCAGGCAACGATGGAATCCATCGGCACGACATGGCCGGGCGCGACCGAGAGCGCCTGCGCGGCGACGACGTCGCGCGCCGGCACGCGCTGGACGGCGGCGTTGACGGTGGTCAGCACGATCATCGGCTTGTCGCTGCCAACAAGGCGCGACAACCGCGCCAGCGTGGTCATGCGCTGCGCCAGAATGCCGCCATGCGGCGAGACGCGGTCATAGGGCTGGCAGTCCCAGGCCGGGAACTCCAGCACCGGCAAATCGGGTGCGAAGAAGGACAGCGCGCGCGCCAGCTGCTGCATGCGCGGCCCGTCACGGCAGATCACGGCAAGGCTGATCGCAGGCCGCTTCGGCCGTGCCGCCATCGCACGCGCCAGATCGGAAATGATGAGGCCCTCGGCCCCCTCGGCGACGTTCGAGAAGGTCAGGGGCCGGCCGCCGGCCAGGAGCTCAGCCGGTGATTTCACGCTCGGTTTCATGCGCCCTCACCGGCCGGACGGAACGAGCGGATGCGTTCGAACAGGGTCCCATTCCACGGCGCCGCCGCCGGCCGATCACCGGTCAGTGCGGCATAGAGATCCGGGTCGGGCACCTCGATCAGGCGTTCGAGCTCATCCAGCTCGCCATCGCCAAGTGTCGCAATCTCGGCATCCGCGAAGCGGCCGAGAATGAGATCCATTTCCCGCGTGCCGCGATGCCAGCAGCGAAACAACAGCCGCTTGCGCCTGGCATCGAGGCCGTCGCTCGATCGTGTCGTCCCCGTCATGTCCCAAAAAATCCAGTCCAACGCCGAAAGCCCGGACGTGCCGGGCGGCGTTCATATAGCGTTTGGGACCAAGGATGTCAGCCCTTTCCTTGGTCCTTTCCTTGGCCCGACGATCCACAATGCGCTGCCGCCACGGGGCTTGACCCGACCGATTGGCGCCCTTTGATGGATGAATGCGCCAGCCGCGCCCTGGTTCACTCCGGACTTTCACTTGGACTTTCTCTTGGACATTCGCGGCGTGCGAAGAGATCTTGGATGCGCCCTGCTCTGCTCAATCCGCTGTTTGCGCAGGTCACGAGCCTCTCCGGCATCGGGCCCAAGCAGGACAAGCTGCTGAGCTATCTGCTCGGCCGGGACGAGACGCCGCGCCTCGTCGACCTGTTGTTGCATTTGCCGACCAGCGTGATCGACCGCCGCGCCCAGCCAAAAATCCGCGACGCCGTGTCGGGAACCGTTGTGACGCTGAAGGTCACGATCGACCGTCACCGGCCGCCCCCGCCGCGCAATCGGCGCGCGCCCTTCCTGGTCCATGCCAGCGACGAGACCGGCGACGTCATTCTGACCTATTTTCGCAACCCGCCCGGCATGGTCGAGAAACTGCTGCCGGTCGGCGCCACGCGCTACGTATCGGGCACCCTGCAGATGTATGATGGCGTGCCACAGATCGTTCATCCGGACCGCGTCGTCGACGAGGCGGGTTTTGCAAAGCTGTCCGGCATCGACCCGGTCTATCCCCTGACCGAGGGGCTCGCACTCGGCGCGCTGAAGCGCGCCATCGCCCTCGCGCTGCAAAAACTGCCCGATCTGCCGGAATGGATCAGCGCGGAGGTGATGCGCCGCTGCGGTTTCCCGACAATGGCGGAGGCGCTGCATCGCGTTCATCAGCCGCTCGAGCTGACCGACGTCCTTCCGGACGGGCCATTCTGGTCGCGCCTCGCCTTCGACGAACTGCTCGCCGGACAATTGGCGCTGGCGCTGATCCGCGCCCAGCTCCGCCGCCCGGCCGGCAACCGCCATGACGGCGATGGCCATTTGCGCAAACGCGTCATCGATGCGCTGCCCTACGCGCTGACCTCCTCGCAGCGGCAGGCGCTTGCGGCCATTGCCGAGGATCTGCGCCAGCCGCTGCGGATGCTGCGGCTGCTGCAGGGCGATGTCGGCTCGGGCAAGACCGTGGTGGCGCTGCTCGCCGCCGCTGCCGTCGTTGAGGCCGGCAAGCAAGCGGCACTGATGGCGCCGACGGAAATCCTCGCCCGACAACATATCAAGACCATCGCGCCGCTCGCCGGGGCTGCCGGCCTGCGGGTCGCGATCCTCACGGGCCGCGAGAAGGGCCGGGAACGACGCGAGATCCTGGCGCAACTCCAGGACGGCGAGATCGACCTGCTGGTCGGGACCCACGCGCTGATCCAGGATGACGTCGTCTTCAAGGCGCTCGCGCTCGCCATCGTCGACGAGCAGCATCGCTTTGGCGTGCGCGAGCGGCTGGCGCTGACCGGCAAGGGTGAAGCGGTCGACGTGCTGGTCCTGAGCGCCACGCCGATCCCGCGCACGCTGGTGCTGACCTACTTTGGCGACATGGACGTCTCCGAACTCCGGGAAAAGCCGGCCGGGCGCCAGCCGATCGACACCCGCGCGGTGCCGGCCAGCCGGCTCGGCGAGGTGATGGATGCGGTCGGCCGCGCGCTCGCCGCCGGCACGCTGGTCTATTGGATCTGCCCGCTGGTCGAGGAATCCGAAGCCGAGGGCACCGGCCATTTGACCAACGCCACCGAGCGCTTCGAGAGCCTGCAACAACGCTTTGGCGATCGCGTCGGCCTGGTGCACGGCCAGATGAAGGGGGCGGAGAAGGACCGCGTCATGGCGCAATTTTCCGCCCATGAGATCGGCCTCCTGGTCGCGACCACCGTCGTCGAGGTCGGCGTCGACGTGCCGGCGGCGACCATCATGGTGATCGAGAATGCCGAGCGGTTCGGCCTCGCCCAGCTGCACCAGCTTCGTGGGCGCATCGGCCGCGGGTCGGAAGCCTCGACCTGCCTCCTGCTCTATCACGAACCGCTCGGCGAGATGTCCAAGGCGCGGCTCAAGGTGATCCGGGAGACCACCGACGGGTTCCGCATCGCGGAGGAGGATCTTAAGCTGCGCGGCGAAGGCGATGTCCTCGGTGTCAGGCAGAGCGGGCTTCCCGGCTATCGCATCGCGCGCCCCGACGTCCATGCCCAGCTGATCGCGCAGGCGCGCGACGAGGCGCTGCGCATCATGAAGGAGAACCCGAAACTCGAGGGACCGCGCGGAGCGGCGCTGCGCTGCCTGTTGTACCTCTACGAGCGCGACGAGGCGATCCCGTTCCTCAGCGCCGGATAAGCGGCATCCGACGCGGTGAATCGAAAAAGACTGCTGACAGAATCTGGCACGAGCACGCCGTATCGTCGGCAAACGATACCGATTCCGCCGCCGAAAGGACCGCCGATGCCGAAAGCCAGAGCTCTCGACCCCACTCCCATCATCCCAAAATGCTGGGTTGCGGTGGCCTCGGCCGAACATGTGCGGATCGGGCGGACACACGGTTTCATGCAGGTCTGCCATGGCAAGGGCACGCCGCTCCGCCGGATATCGCCAGGCGACTGGGTGGTCTACTACTCACCGACCGAGACATTTGGCGGCAATGACCGCCTGCAGGCTTTCACAGCGATCGGCATCGTCAAGGCAGGAGATCCCTACCAGGCCGACATGGACGGCTTTCAGCCTTTCCGCCGCGATGTCCGCTGGATCAACGCCGTGGAAACGCCGATCCGACCGTTGCTCGATGCGCTGTCGTTCTCCGCTGACAACCGGAACTGGGGCTACCAGTTGCGCCTTGGCCTGTTCGAGATCGAGCGGCGCGACATGCGCCGGATCGCCCGCGCGATGAGCGCGAGCGTGCTGCCCGTGGAGGAGCTATTGGTGGCGCGGGTCGCGTGATGCCGCGATCGCGGCGCTGCCGGCCTTCGCTTCTGGGAGTGTGACGGGACGAGTCGGCCAGGCTCCGCGGCGGTAGGAAGTTCCGGCATGTGGTTTTGAAGTACCAGTTTGCAGCGCAAAAAGGCGCGGGTCAGGTGCGCGGCTCCTCACTCCACCTTCACGGGCGCCGGCTGCAAGGGCTGCGCACTACTGGCGCCGCGGGCTGCGTTCGCCATTCCCGCGAGCGCCGCGATCTTCTTCTGCGGATCGGAGCCGGGCTGCACCACGCCGGCGGACATGATCAGGGTCGCGGCGTCCTCGGTGCTCATCTCGACCTCGATGATCTTGCTCTTCGGCACGTAGAAGAAAAAGCCGGTGGTCGGGTTGGGCGCGCAGGGCAGGAACACTGAAATATGCTCCTCCTCGCCCGGCAGTCGGCGCGCCACCTCCGGGCTTGGCTGCTGCGAGATCAGCACGATCGACCACATGCCGGGCGACGGGAACTCGACCAGGCCGACCCTGCGGAAGCTCGATCCCTGGCCCGAAAACAGCGTCTCGAACACCTGCTTCAGCCCGCGATAGATGGCGCGCACCGCCGGGATGCGCCCGAGGATCTTCTCGCCGAGATCGACCAGCGTCCGCCCGATCAGGTTGGCGGTGAGAAAACCGAGCAGCGTCAACGCGATCACGGCGACGATCAGGCCCGATCCCGGCAGGCCGAACGGCAGATAGGTTTCCGGCCGGTAGGCAATGGGAACGAATGGCCGCACCAGGCCGTCGACCCAGGTGACGAACCACCAGGTCAGGTAAAAGGTGATCGCGATCGGGCCGGCGACGACGAGCCCGGTTAGAAAATAGTTCCGGATGCGCGCCATGATGCCGCCGTGGTGCGGTTCCTGTGGCATTTCGGCCGGGGGAATGGTCGGCGGCGGCAGATTGTCGTCGCGGGCGCTCATGCGGGTTCCAGGTCGAGGGCAGCTACATCAGCTAGGATGTTCTAGCAGATTTTGGAAGAGGGCGAGATGACCAAGCGTCGCCCCACTGCCCAATTCGCTGACCTGCCTACTCGACAGTCACCGATTTCGCGAGGTTGCGCGGCTGATCGACGTCGGTGCCCATGATGACGGCGGCATGATAGGCCAAAAGCTGCACCGGGACGGCATAGACCATCGGTGTAAAGGTCGCGGCCATGTCGGGCATCACGATGGTCACCAGCGAGTTGACGGTTGCCTCGGCCGCCCCCTTCGCATCGGTCATCAGAATGATGTTGCCGCCGCGCGCCGCCACTTCCTGCATATTTGAGACGGTTTTTTCGAAAACCCGGTCGAACGGCGCGATCACGACGACCGGCATGGTCTCGTCGATCAGCGCGATCGGCCCGTGTTTCAGTTCGCCCGCCGCATAGCCCTCGGCATGGATGTAGGAGATCTCCTTCAGCTTCAGCGCACCTTCGAGCGCGAGCGGATAGCTGGTGCCGCGGCCGAGATAGAGCACGTCCTTCGACTTGGCGATATCACGCGCCAACTTCTCGATCTGCGGTTCGAGCGCGAGCGCCGCCGTCATCAGGCGCGGAATCTCGATCAGCCCATGCACGAGCTTGCTCTCGTCCTCGGCCGAAATTTCGCCGCGCGCCTTGCCGGCGGCAACCGCAAGGGCTGCCAGCACCATCAGCTGGCAGGTGAAGGCCTTCGTCGAAGCCACGCCGATTTCGGGGCCGGCGAGCGTCGGCAGCACGGTCTCGCTCTCGCGCGCGATCGTCGAGGTCGGCACGTTGACGACCGACAGCGTATGGCAGCCTTCCGCCTTGGCGTAGCGTAGCGCGGCCAGGGTGTCGGCGGTCTCGCCCGATTGCGAGATGAAGATGGCGAGATCGCCCTTGCGCAAGGGAGCCTCGCGGTAGCGGAACTCGGAGGCGACATCGAGTTCGACCGGCACGCGGGCAAGCCGCTCGAACCAGTATTTGGCGACATAACCGGCATAGCTCGCCGTCCCGCAGGCGGTGATCGAGATGCGCTGGATGTCCTTGAAATCGAATGGCAGCGTGATCGGCAGCGCCACGCGCTCGGCCGCCATGTCGACATAGCGCGCCAGCGTGTGGCCCACGACCTCCGGCTGCTCGTGGATTTCCTTGGCCATGAAGTGGCGGTAGTTGGCCTTGTCGACCAGGGAAGCGGACGCGCCATGCTTGATCGCGTCGCGATGCACGACGGCGTTGGCCTTGTCGTAGATGGTGGCGCCATCATGGGTCATCACGACCCAGTCGCCATCCTCCAGATAGCTCACCGTATCGGTGAACGGCCCGAGCGCGATCGAATCCGAGCCGAGATACATCTCGCCCTCGCCATAGCCGATCGCGAGCGGCGGGCCGTTGCGAGCGCCGATCATCAGATTGTCATCGCCGGCGAAGATGAAGCCGAGCGCGAACGCGCCACGCAGTTGCGCCAGTGCGGTCCGCACAGCATCCACCGGCTTGAGGCCTTGCGCCAACAGCCTATCGACCAGATGCAGCACGGTCTCGGTGTCGGTCTCGGTCGTGAAAACCGCGCCCTGCTTCTCGAGTTGCTCGCGCAGTTCGCGAAAGTTCTCGATGATGCCGTTGTGGACGACGGCGACGCGCTCGGTCGCGTGCGGATGCGCATTGCCCTCGGTCGGCTTGCCGTGGGTGGCCCAGCGCGTGTGCCCGATCCCGGTATGGCCCGAGAGCGGCTCGCTGCGCAGCCGCGCTTCCAGATTCTTCAGCTTGCCTTCGGCGCGACGCCGCGTCAGCCGATCGCCTTCGAGCGTCGCAACGCCGGCGGAATCGTAGCCGCGATATTCAAGGCGCTTCAGCGAATCGACGAGTTGTTCTGCGACCGGGCTGCGCCCGAGAATGCCGACAATGCCGCACATGCGGATCGCTATCTCCCGAAAACGTCGAAAAGAACGTTAAAATGATAAATGGTTCTTAACCGAGAAATAGCGGGAAATGCTGGTGCCCAGATACTCAATAATTATTGCCGATTGCGACAGGGTTAAGCCCTGCGCGAATACCGTTCGAATGCGCTTTGCAATGCCCAGGCTGGAAGATGGCCTTAACGCGCGGTCAATGCTTTTCCGCTTTGATGGATGGTCAAGGAGAAGCGCCGTGAAGAATTCGCGTTCAGGTGACAGCAGAGGTTTCTCGTCGCTGTATGTCCGCGCAAGCGAGACCTCGGGCACGCATCTCGCGCACTGGCCGCCGCCCCGCTTCGAGCGGGCCACGCCGCCTGTTCGGGTCAAGCATGACGCGGGTGAACCGGTCAAGCGCGCCAAGCCGCGCGGATGGCGCCTGACCCGCGCCATCTTCTCCGAATTCGCAGACGAGGAAAGCTAGGCCCGCGCTCCACATCACCTGCGGTACTGTCCGTCGCCGACCTTCTCCATCCAATCGACACTCTTGCCATCGAGCGCCTCCTGGATCGCGATGTGCGTCAGCGCCGTGGTTGGTGTTGCGCCATGCCAGTGCTTGAGGCCCGGCGGGAACCACACGACGTCGCCTGGCCGCACCTCTTCGATCGGCCCGCCATCGCGCTGCACCCAGCCGAAACCCGATATGACGATCAAGGTCTGGCCGAGCGGATGCGTGTGCCAGGCGGTTCGCGCGCCGGGTTCGAAGGTCACGCAAGCCGCACCGGCGCGCGCCGGCGCGGGTGCCTGAAACAGCGGATCGATGCGCACCGAGCCGGTGAACCATTCCTGTGGTCCCGGACGTGATGGCTGCGAGCCGTTCCGTTTGATCTCCATGTTCAACTCCTTAGGTCCTGCTGGGGATTTGGCAAGCGTCCGCCCTGCGCTTGCAATGGTGGCTAAGCTGCCGCCGACAAGCACGTTCCTACGCGTGATCACCTCACGCAGTCGTCTCACGCAGTCTTGCGCCCATCAGAGGGATCGTAGCCGGGCTTCTTGTAGACCGTTTGCATCTTGCCGAGGATGTCCGGCCTGTACACCTGTTCGGCCCAATTCCCGGGTTCGACGTCTTCGATTGCCACGGACACGGAACTCTTCGCCCGACTTGAGCGTGCTCATCACGGCCTTGGTGATGGCTTCCGCGAGTGCGTTCTTCTGCTGCTCGGACCGTCCTGAATAGAGCTTCACGATGACGTGCGGCATGACCTTTCCTTCCTTCAACGTGGTCACTTTCCGATGCGACGAGAGCAAGAGCAATCGTCGCCCCTGCGATAAGTTTCATTGCGCCTTCGACGCTGTGATGAGCCAGACCGCGACACCGGCGGCGCCGAACACGACAACCGCGCTCGCGGCCTGCGCCCAAGCCAACCAAGACAGGGCTAAATCCGAGGCCCCTGATGAACGTGCAGCGGCAGCACCGGAATTGCGACGCCGATGACCAGATAGCCGGAAAAGATCACGACGATCGGAACACGGCCAGCGCAACGCGTGGCGTTGCGCTACCGGCGCAGATGACTGCTCGAGACTAGGGGCGCGACCCTCCTGCCAAGCCTAACGGGACAGTTGAATTGCGAGGAAGTCATGCATGGCCTGGACTGAACGCGGGGCGGCATCGTCATCGTATCTGAGCCAGTGCCCGAACATCATGCGGCCTCCGACGAGGAGAGGAACATCGAAGGCGTGGTAGGCCCCGGGATAGACGATCAGGTCAACTGGCGCTCCCCGACCGGCGCGCCGTTTCATCAAGCGCTCGCAGTCGCCCGCCGGCGACCAGTCGTCAAGCTCGCCGATCATGATCAATGTTGGGATGCTGAGCTCATCGCGCGCGACGCCGCACATCGGGTAGTAGGCCACAGCGGCCCTGAAGGTCAGATCTTCCGCGATGTCGAAGATTCGCGCGGGAAGGGTCGAGTCCATGGAGTCCAACTGCAGCGCCACGATGCCGCCCTGCGATGATCCAACCATCGCGATGCGTTTGGGGTCGACGAAGCCAAGCCTGGAGAGATAGGACAATGCGCCCAGGGCATCACCCTGGCGATCAGGCAGCCGGTTGCAGGCGTCCTTGATTCCACGGGTCGAGAAGCTGTCCACCGCAAGCGTCACATAGCCCCAGCCGGTCAGGAGTTGCGCCACGCGGTTTCGGGTCGCCTCCGATAGCCCACCACAGCCGTGCAGGTACACGATGGCCGGGAAAGGACCGTCCCCAACCGGCTTCGACAGATACCCCTCGATCCGGTCTGGCGGCTTTGGCGTTTCGCCGCGCTCTCGCGCCAAACGCTCCTGCAGATGCCCGGGACGATAGAGCGCACTGTTGAACGTGACCAGTTCTTCGGCCGAAGTGCCGATCGGGCGAAAGGCTGCCATCATAGCGGCCAGTGCGAGCCATATCAGCGCGAGCCGTGTGACTCTGCCTGACCCCGCCGCCGGCGCGCCGGCCGTCATCATCTGAGCCTCCGCAACAACAATCAACCGCGAACGTTCGCGCCGTCCAGTTGCGGCAAGACTACAGCAAAACCGGATTGCGACAATCCGGTCTTGCGCCGAACCTGCGCGCGTCTCATTCGGTTTTCTTCTTCCCGCGCGTCTTCAGCTCGCGATAGCGCGTAGCGCCGCCTTCGCGATTGTTCTGCGTGCTGCGCTCCACCGCCATCGCATCCGCAGGCACGTCGCGCGTGATGACGGAACCCGAGCCGATATAGGCGCCGTCGCCGATCTTGATCGGCGCGACCAGCGAGGAATTGGTGCCGATGAAGGCGCCCTTGCCGATCGTGGTCTTGTGCTTGGCAAAGCCGTCATAGTTGCAGGTGATGGTGCCGGCGCCGACATTTGTGTTCGGCCCGATCTCGGTGTCGCCGATATAGGAGAGGTGGTTGACCTTGACGCCGGCTCCCAGCGTCGACGCTTTGGCTTCGACGAAGTTGCCGATCTTGGCACCCTCGCCGAGCGAGGTCCCCGGCCTGATCCGTGCATAGGGCCCGACCTGGGCATTGCGGCCGATCGAACATTGCGTGATGTGGCAGAAGGAGTGGATGACGGCGCCGTCGGCGATCGACACGCCGGGGCCGATCACCACGAACGGTTCGATCGTCACGTCCTGGCCGAATGTCGTGTCGGCTGCGAGATGGACGGTATCCGGCGCGATCAGCGTCACGCCGGCATCGAGCGCGGCACGGCGCAGCCGCGCCTGCATGACGCCCTCGGCCTCCGCGAGCTGGGCTTTTGTGTTAATGCCGCGCACTTCGTCCTCGCTGGTTTCGATCACCACGGCCTCTCCTCCCTGCTGCCTGACGATGCCGACGGCATCGACCAGATAATATTCGCCCTTCGCATTGACATTGCTGATCCGGTCCAGAATTTCGAGCGCCTTGCGGCCATCGAATGCCATGACGCCGGCGTTGCAGAGCGTGACCTTGCGCTCGTCGGCCGATGCATCGGCATGTTCGCGGATCGCCTTGAGCTGCCCGTCTTCGATCAGCAGCCGGCCGTAACCGCTGGGATCCGCGGCGCGAAAGCCGAGCACGGCCAGCGCCGCGCCGTCCTGCAAGGCTGCCCGCATGCGGGCAAACGTCTCGGCCGATATCAGCGGGGTGTCGCCGAACGCGACCACGAGATCATCGGCCCCCGCGGCAATGGCCTCGCGCGCGGCGAGCACGGCATGAGCGGTGCCGAGCCGTTCGCTCTGGACCACGATCGTTGCGTCTGGGCGCAGCCGCTTGATCTCGCCAGCGACGGCCTCGTGGTCCGGGCCGATGACGACGGCCAGTTTTGCGCCCTCGCCGTTCGGCGCCGCGCTGAGCACATGCGCCAGCATCGACTGGCCGGCAATGGGATGCAGCACCTTCGGCCGGCTCGAGCGCATGCGTGTGCCCTCGCCGGCCGCGAGCACTACAGTCAGGCTGGAACGCGCGCTCATCTGCTCCTCGCGACTTTATATCCGGCGCCGTCATAAAGCGTTTTCCGCGTCTGACAACCCACCCCGGATTCCAGTTCCGCACTCTTTTCCTGTTAATCTTCTCCAATGATTCGGAGGGGTTGGGGCTCGCATGGCTAGGGAAGCCGACCATTTGGCCGGGACCGTCGGCAAGGACAAAGCCGGCGGCAAGCTGTCCCGCCTTCTGGCCGACGAAAACGAGTTCGACCGGCGGGCGTTGTGGCGGCTCGGATCATGGGCAACGGCTGCCGTGGGCACCGTGGTCGTGGCCATGCTGGCGAACCAGTCCTCGATCGGGCTGCGGCGCCAGCAGACGACCGCGGCCGATCTGGCGCGCGAAGCCCGCGAACTGCAGTCGCTGACCCGCGAAAGCCAGGGTGAAACGCGCCGGCTTGCCTCCGCCATCGACACGCTGAACTCCGACCGCGACCGGCTGTATTCACGGGTCACGGTGCTGGAACAGGGACTGGAGACAGTCACCGGCGCGCTGGCACGGCAGAACGCGGCCAACAGCCCTATTGCACCGCAAGCCGCTGCGCCGAAGGGCACGGCGGCATCGGCGAACGCGAACGCACAGGCCGATCCGCCCGCTGCAGCCGCGACGCCGCTGGTGCAAGCCGCCGCCTCGCCGCCGCCGACCGTCGCACCGGTGGCAACGACCGCGGCTGCCCTGACCGAGCGGCCAAAGCCCGAGAAGCCGGAGAAATCCGAGCCGCCTGCGCCGACACCGGCACAAGCCTCCATGGCCACGCCGCAGCAGGACCAGGCTTCCGCGCCTGCCGCACCGTCACTGCCAAAAATCGCCTCCACCGCCCCGGCACCGAGCGCGCCTGCGGCCGCTCCCGTCAGCTCCCTCTTGCCGCCAAAATCGCTGATGGCGCCGCCCGACCCGGCCGCCGCCAAGCTCGAACCAGCCAAGGACCCGGCAAAGCTGCCCGCCAACGCGGCGCCTGCGGCTTCGCCCGACACCGTAGCCGCGCAGCCGTCAGCCGGCGACAATGATGCCGGCTCGGACAGCGTCTCCGCCAAGGTCGAGCGAACGGAATTTGCGGTCGATCTCGGAGCTGCGAACTCGGTCGGCGGATTGCGCGCGCTGTGGCGCGGGCTCGTCAAGTCGTATGCGGACCTCGCCGCACTGAAGCCCATCATCGTCGTCAAGGAGCGCAGCAACGGGCTCGGCATGCAGCTTCGGTTGGCCGCGGGGCCGCTGATGGACGCCGCGGCCGCGGCGAAAATCTGCGCAGCGCTGGCGGAAAGCGAACGGGCCTGCGAGACCACCCTGTTCGACGGTCAGCGTCTTGCGCTCGGGAACGAGGACACCGACAAGTCGCCCGTGCTCGCGCCGGCCCAGAAAGCGGCGCCCGCGCCGCGCGGCAGGCACAGCGTGCAGAAACATTCGCGGCGCGACGATCCGCCCCCGCCGCCGCGGCCGGAGCCGTCGACTTTGTCCTCCTTCTTCGGCCGGAAGTGATCCGAAAAGTCTTGCTTTGACAACATGTTGGACCCGACTCCTGAGATCCGTTCCAGCGCGAGGTCGGACGCGGCGCTTTGCGGTTGTCTCAGCCCCCGTTCCCGACCATAGTCGAACGCATGAAGAAAATTCCGTTCCGCCTCACGCCCTATCAGGTGCAATGGCTCCTGGTGGTCGGTTTCGTCACCGTTGGCTATGCAACTTACCTGCGCTACTTCGCCATCGAGTTCTCCACGACCGCGCTCGCCTGCGATGCCGGTCTGCAGACCTTGATCTGCAAGGCAAGGATGGTTGCGACAGTGCTGTTCAAGAACTCGGTGTTCGGCATCACCGCGCTGGTGATCGCGACGTTGCATGTCATCAGGCCCTCGATCGTGCTCCTGACGGGCGGGCTGATCGCGGCCGGACTTGGGATCGTGCTCTATAATATCGTGCTGTCGGGGGTGGCGATCGGGCTGCTCATTCTGGGATTTGCTCGGCCCGCGCCCGCCACAGCGTGACGGCAAACAGCGCGTAGATCGCACAGGTCCACAGCGACTGCCAGTTCTGCGGGCCTTCGTTGAAGCCGATGTAGAGCGCCGACAGCGCCAGAAGCCCGGCGAAGGCGGCCTCCGCAATGGGGCGAACGCCCTTTTGCGGGCGATTGAGCAGCAAGGTGGCGAACGGCACCACCGCCATGGTCAGCGAGGCATAGGGAAAATCGCGATAGCGCGGATCGAACACGAATCCGAGCGCGGTCTCGGCCCCGATCAGCACGGTCACCGCGAACGAGGCGCCCAGCAGATAGGCAAGCGCCGACTTGCTCCTGCCCTCGCGCGGGCCGAGCAGCTCCAGGAAGGTCGGCAGGCTGCGCCCAGCCATCAGCGCGTTGGCGCTCAGGATGGGTGCCGCAACTCCCGCGGCCAGCAACGCTCCCCATTGCAGCCAGCCACCGACACCGTAGCTCTCATAAAACATCTTGTCGGCGGCGATGCCGAACAGGATTCCCGATGTCAGAGCCGAGATCGCGACCGCGATCCATGCCGACGGCCGCGGCGTCCAGGGCCTGCGGCGCAAGGTCAGAAACGCAGCGAGGAACGGCAGCGTGCTCAAGACCAGGCCGCCGGCCATCTGCCATTTCCACAGGGGGAAATTGCTGATGGGCTCGCCCGGCGGGTATTTTAGCGCGCGATGTGCTGCGTCGATGAAACCCCAGTAGCCGCCGACGGTGCCTTCGAGCTGCCGCTTCCAGGGCTGGTCATAGGCCTCGATCAGGTTGACGCGAAATCCCTCCTGCTTCGCCATGCTGAGGATTTCCGACACCACGCGGGCCTGGTTGGTGCGGGACGGCAATGCGCCGTCGCGCATCCGGCCCTCGCTCGGCCAGCCGGTCTCCCCGATCAGGATTTCCTTGCCCGGAAAGGCTACCGCCATGCGCTGGCGAATCGCGTTGACATGGGTGGCGGCGAATTTCGCCCGGATCGGAACATCCTCCCAATAGGGAAGAATGTGGATCGTGACGAAATCGACCGCGTCGTAGATCTCCCGGTTCCTCAGCCAGTATTCCCAGACATCCGCATAGGTCACCGGCACGCTCACCTGCGATTTCACGGAGCGGATGATCGCGGCGAGGTCCGATGTCGTCATCTCGCCGCGGAGCAGGACTTCATTGCCGACTACGAGCGCGGTGACGACGCCGGGAAATTCCTTGCTCAGGCGGACCGCGATCGCAACCTGCGCGAGGTTCTTCAAGCGGTTGCTGCCGAGCCAGATGCCCTGAATGACCTTGAGCCCGACCTTCGCGGCCACCGCCGGCACCTGGTCGAGCCCGTTCTCGATCGAATAGGTCCGCACGCAGTCGGTGATCTTGGCGAGCTGCGTCAGATCCTCTTCGATCTGGCTGGCCGCGATGTGCGTGGTCGGATCAAGCGGGGTCTGCTGCCCGCGGAACGGCGCGTAGGACACGCACTGCAATTTGGCGTCGGGATCGATCGGCGCGCGCGCAAGCACGATCGGCGTGGCCAGCCACCACCACACGGC
>Ga0070709_10000243_pt1 | contig 35120 bp, 35 predicted proteins | sample LARL51metaG_FD_65449 | JGI IMG/M metagenome (GOLD analysis project Ga0070709, IMG submission 65449) | Corn, switchgrass and miscanthus rhizosphere microbial communities from Kellogg Biological Station, Michigan, USA - LAR L5-1 metaG | ecosystem: Host-associated > Plants > Roots > Rhizosphere ... | reverse complement strand
CGGGTAGTGCCGCGCCGCAGCCGCCGGGCCGAACGCCGCATAAGGCGCCCCAGGCGCCGTTGCGGTGTCCCGGCGGCGAGGACACGCCTCCCGAAGCCAGCGAAGCGCCCGCGAGGGAGGCCATGAACAGTGAGCACTGACTTCACCGTGGAGATATCGCAGAACGAGTACCTCGCCGAAGGTGCCGAGGACGTCAACGCCATCGTCACCGTGACCGCCCCGGACAGCGGGGTCGCGGCGCCCGTGGACGACCAGGGCAGCTCGGAGATCATCATCATCGACTGCTCCGGGTCGATGCGGTCACCGCGGACCAAGATCGAACAGGCCCGGGCGGCCACCGCGGCCGCCGTGGACGTGATCAGGGACGGCGTGGCGTTCGCCGTGATCGCGGGCACCAACAAGGCCCAGCCGATCTTCCCGCTGGACTACGGCCTGACCATCGCCGACGATCAGACCAGGTTCCTGGCCAAGCAGGCCGTGGCCGGTTCGCTCCCCCGCGGCGGCACCGCGATCGGCCAGTGGCTGCGGCTGGCCCACTCCATGTTCTTGTCCCACCCGGCCGCGCTGCGGCACGCGATCCTGCTGACCGACGGCCAGAACCAGCACGAGACCCCCGAGCAGCTCGGCGAGGCGATCAGCCTGTGCGAGGGCGTGTTCAGCTGCGACTGCCGGGGCGTCGGCACCGACTGGGAGGTCAGCGAACTGCGCCGGATCTCCTCCGCGCTGCTTGGCACCGTGGATATCGTGCCCGACCCGTCCGGGCTGGCCGCCGACTTCGCGGCCATGATGGAGACCGCCATGGGCAAGCAGGTCGCCGACGTGTCACTGCGGGTCTGGACGCCACAGCACGCGACGTTCCGGTTCCTGAAGCAGGTCGCGCCCACCGTCGAGGACCTGACCGGCAGGCGCGTCCAGTCGGGTCCCCAGGCGGGCGACTACCCGACCGGCGCCTGGAGCGCCGGCGAAAGCCGCGACTACCACCTGTGCGTGCGGGTGACCCCGGCCGGGGTCGGGCAGGAGATGCTGGCGGCCCGGGTGAGCCTGGTCGCGGCCACGCCGTCAGGTCCCGACGTGCTCGGCCAGGGCCTGGTACGGGCCATCTGGACCGATGACGAGGCCCTGTCCACCCGGATCAACGGCAGCGTCGCGCACTACACCGGCCAGGCCGAACTGGCCGAGGTGATCCAGGAGGGCCTGGAGGCGCGCAAGCGGGGCGACGAGGACACGGCCACCGCCAAGCTGGGCAGGGCGGTGGCGCTGGCCGAGCAGTCCGGCAACGAGGGCACGGCCAAGCTGCTCGCCAAGGTGGTCGACGTGGTCGATGCCGCCTCGGGCACCGTGGCGCTGAAGAAGAGGGTCGACGACGCCGACGAGATGGCGCTGGACACCAGGTCGACCAAGACGGTCCGGACGAAGAAGTGAGGCGGCATGCCGACCTGTCCTAGCGGCCACGACTCTGCGAGCACCGATTTCTGCGACGTGTGCGGGATGCGGATGGACGGCCCCGCGGCGCCCGCGTCCACGTCCGGCCCCCCGTCCGCCGACGTCGCCGCCGCGCCCGCCGCGGGCCCGGGCGGCGAGCCCTGCCCGCAGTGCGGGGCGGCACGGACCGGGCAGTTCTGCGAGGTCTGCGGGTTCAGCTTCGCCTCGGGCACGGCTCCGGCCGCCGCCACCTCCGGTTCTCCCGGGCCCGGCCCGGGCCCGGGTGCCGACGCGGCTGCCAGTTCAGGCCCGGCCGGCGTAGCGGGCACGGCAGCCGGATCAACCGCCGCGGCGGTACCTGACGCCGCGGCCGGGTGGACCGCCGTGGTGACCGCGGACCGCGCCTACTACGACAGCGTGATCGCGGAGGGGGGCCCGGACGCCGCGTCGATCGAGTTTCCCGGGTACTGCCCGGAGCGCCGCTTCCGGCTCACCGGCAGGGAGATGCGCATCGGCCGGCGCAGCGTGTCGCGCGGGCTCGAGCCGGAGATCGACCTGACCGGCCCGCCCCCCGACCCCGGGGTTTCCCACCTGCACGCCGTGCTGATCGCCGAGCCGGACGGGACCTGGGCGGTACTCGACCCGGGGTCCGCGAACGGCACGATCGTCAACAGCGGCGAGATCGTGGCCGGCGTCCGGGTCCCGCTCCACGACGGGGACCGGATCTGCGTCGGGGCATGGACCGTGCTCACCATGCAGGCCCCGGCCGCATCCTGACCTGGCCGAGCGTCACCCGCCCATGGGTTCGCGGCCGTGACGTGGATCACTCCTGCCGGTGTCACATGGCGCCGTGCCGTGGTGTCAAGGGGGTGTAACCACAACGGTAAGGAGATCGCCATGGAAGCCCGGCTCAGCTACTTCGACAACGACATCGCGATGAAGTTCGCCAAGCACATCAACTCGGCGGGCGCGGTCGTGACCCACTCGGCCCTGCCGGCGGCGACGCAGGAGCTGGTGAAGCTGCGGGCCAGCCAGATCAACGGCTGCGGCATGTGCACCGACATGCACACCAAGGACGCCCTGGCCGCCGGGGAGAGCCAGCAGCGGCTCAACCTGGTCGCGGCCTGGCGGGAGGCCACCGTCTTCACCGAGGCCGAGCGGGCCGCCCTGGAACTCACCGAGGAGGGCACCCGCATCGCCGACGCGGCCGGCGGCGTCAGCGACGACGTCTGGGCGAACGCGGCCAAGCACTACGACAACGACCAGCTCGCCGCGCTGGCGTGCCTGGTCGCCCTCATCAACACCTACAACCGGCTGAACGTGATCACTCGGCAGCCGGCCGGCGACTACCAGCCCGGGCAGTGGGGCTGATTCCGCGGCCAGGCGCAGCCCAGCGTGAGCGCGCCGCCCGTGGCCATGCCGGGGCACCAGGCGAAACCTGGTGCCCCGCAACGGCCGGGCGTGGTCAACCTTCCGAACACGGCCGATAGCCGGACTCCCTCGGCGGGCCAATTCCAGCCCGCCGCGGAGCCATTTTTACAAGTTTTAAATGCCCGGCCCCGTTGACGGAGGGGGATGGCCAGGTTACTTTCAGTTCGCAAATAGGAAACCTTCCTATTTGTTTGGCCCAAGGAGCGGGGTGAGGGAGGCTCGTCATGACGGGCTTTTCATTACACGTCCCGCCTGCCGTCAGGTCCGCCGTCCGGCGGTGGCCACCGGGTGCCCGGAGGCTGGCGCTCACCGCCGCGGTCCCCGTCGTTGCCATGGCGGCGGCGACGCTGCCCGCTGCCTCCGCCGTCGCGGCACCCGCCGCAGGGGCCGCCGCCGCCGCACTCGCGGCACCTGCCGCGGTCCCGGGGCCGCCGTCCGGCTGGTCGACCATTTTCAGCGACGACTTCAACGGCGCGGCAGGCTCAGGGGCCGACTCCCAGTGGATGTACGACACCGGGCCCGGCTCCAGTTTCGGCACCGGCGAGATCGAAACGATGACCAACTCGACGAGCAACGTCCACCTCGACGGCAGCGGCAACCTGGACATCACCGCGCTGGGCAGCGGCAGTTCCTGGACCTCCGGCCGCATCCAGACGACCAGCGCCAACGTGGGTGCGCCCGGTGGCGGCGAACTGGAGGTGACCGCCTCGATCCAGCAGCCGGCCGGCGGGCTCGGTTACTGGCCCGCGTTCTGGATGCTCGGCCCCGGCCAGTGGCCCGAGAACGGTGAGATCGACATCATGGAGGACGTCAACTCGCTCTCCGAGGTCTCCGGCACCATCCACTGCGGTACCTATCCCGGCGGCCCGTGCAACGAGGGCAACGGCATCGGCAGTGGCCTGCGGTCCTGCGGCGGCTGCCAGAGCGGCTACCACACCTACACGATGATCCTCAACCGGACGAACCCGTCCAACGAGTCGATCACCTTCTACCTCGACGGGAACCAGTACTTCAGCGTGACGGAAAGCCAGGTGGGCACCTCGACCTGGCAGGCCGCGTTCGACCACAACTTGTCGATCATCTTCGACCTGGCGATGGGCGGCGGATACCCGAACGGCCAGTGCGGCTGCACCACGCCCACGAGTTCGACCGCTTCCGGCGGCACGATGCGCGTGGCCTACGTCGCCGCGTACACGACCACGGGCGGCGGCGGTGGCGGAAACCCGACCGGCCCGATCACCGGTTATGCCGGGCTGTGCGTGGACGTGCGGGGCGCCAACCCGGCCAACTTCACCCCGGTCCAGGGGTACACCTGCAACGGGACCAACGCCCAGCAGTGGACCGTCGTGCAGGCCGGCAGCACGCTGCACGCCCTGGGTAAGTGCATGGACATCAACGGCGGCGGCACCGCGGACGGGACCACCGTGGACCTCTACGACTGCAACAACACCGGGGCGCAGGTGTTCGTCCCGCAGGCCAACGGGTCGTTGTACAACCCACAGTCGGGCAAGTGTCTCGACGATACGAACTGGGCGACAGCACCGGGGGTGCAGTTGCAGATCTGGGACTGCACCGGCAACGCCAACCAGAAATGGAACCTGCCGTAGCCACCTGACACACTCGCCTGACGGCCCGCGACGTGGCCGTCAGGCGAGGGGGTGCTCAGGTGCGAGCGGTGGTCCAGCGGGTCAGCCAGGCCAGCGTGGCCGTGGGCGAGCGGGTCGTGGGCGCCATCGGTGAGCCGGGCTTGCTGGTCTTCGTCGGCGCGAGCCACGAGGACACCGCCCAGAACGCGGCGAAGCTGGCCGCCAAGCTCTGGGGGCTCCGCATTTTGCGGGGCGAGCTTTCTTGTTCCGATACGGCGGCCCCGCTGCTGGTCATCAGCCAGTTCACGCTTTACGCCGACACACGCAAAGGCCGCCGCCCAAGCTGGCTGGGCGCCGCTCCCGGCCCGGTCGCCGAACCGCTCGTTGACGAGGTGGTTTCCGCCCTGCGGGCGCTTGGTGCCCATGTCGAGACCGGCGTCTTCGGCGCTGACATGCAGGTCAGCCTGGTCAACGACGGGCCGGTCACGCTCATCTTGGAGGTTTGAGGCACCAGCCGGGCGCGGGCTAGGTGCTGCCCGCCGGGCGGAGCGTGAGCCGCACCGTGTGACCGTGGCTGGCGAAGTGGCCGCCGTCGGGAATGCCCATCACGACCTCGAAGATGACGCTGTCGCCGTCGGGGCGCTCGCGCACGCTGGCCGCTGGCTCGGCGATCGTCCCGATCAGCGCCCAGGCCTGCCGCCGCAGGTGGCCGCGGCTTTCCCCAGGGGGGTATTCGGCCACAGCCTCAAGCACGCCGTCTTCGCCGGTGTGCCAGCCGGACAGCCGGAGCCCGGCCACCCCGGCGCCGCGCAGGTGCGGCACCAGGTGGATCTCGGGCTCCTCGGCAACCCAGCCCGGGCGGCGAGCCAGGCCCGCAAGCTCCTCAACGGCCGCGGCGAAGGCGCTGGCGTCGGCTACCCCGGTGAACCGGTCGTCGGTATCCCATCTCTTGCGGGAATCCACGGTGCCTGCCATCGTCCTCGCCCCTGGCTCGTCAGCCTTCGCCCCGGGTTGCCGGTCTTCCGCCAGCGTAACCGGGCCGGGCGCGCCGTGCTCGCCCCTGTGGTGGGCATGGTGCGCCGGGCCGGCTCCTTGCGTTCAGGGCTGCTCGACCACCATCAACGTGTGGCCGGAGGGGTCCCGCAGCCAGAACATCGGCGGAACCGGGTCGCCCATCCGCGCCACCTCGGCGTCAACGTCGATCCCCCGGGACTTCAGCGCGGCGTGCGTGGCGTCGATGTCGCTGGTGGTCAGCGTGATGCCGGTCTCGACCGGCTTGAGCTCGGTCCCGGGCGGCGGCGGCGCCAGCGCGATACCGGCCGATCCTTCCGGCGGGTACACCTCCACCCAGCGGTAGCCGCCGCCGAACGGCGTGTCGGTGCGCTTCTCAAAGCCGAGCGACTCGTAGAACTCGATCGCCTTGTCCTGTTCTACTGTTGGCACGCACACCAGGCTGATCCCCCGGATGCCGGTTGCCGTCGTGGTCGCCATGCTTTGCCTCCCTGTGCTTGTGCTGTTCCCCAGCTTCGACCGGTCCCGGCGCGGAAACTCATCGGTCCTTCGCGTGCGCTAGAGTCGCGCCGTGACGGACAGCACCGACTGGCGCGTGACCATATCGCTGAGCGGCCAGGCAGACGTTGAGCAGGCACGGCAATCCTTCTCCGAGAAGGAGGTGGAGCAGGACGTCCGCGGCCGGCTCGGGCACAACATCGTTGTCGGCGCCGGCGACTCGCAGATCTACCTGTACGCGGGCACCGAGCTTGCCGCTCGCGAAGCCGAGCGCACCGCCCGCGAGGTACTCGGCCAACTGGGCATCGAGGCAGAGTTCGCGCTGCACCGCTGGCATCCGATCGAGGAGGAATGGCAGAGCCCGGATGTCGCGATGCCGCAGACCGAGGCCGAGCGCCAGGCCGAGCACCAGCGGCTGGAAGCGGCGGAAACCGTGGAATCGCTGGACTTCGGCAGCGCGCAGTTTCAGGCACGGGCCGAACTGCCGTCGCACCGGGACGCGGTCGCGCTGGCGGACAAGCTGCAGGCTGAGGGCTATCCCGTGGTGCGGCGATGGAAGTTCCTCATCGTCGGCGCTAACGACGACGACGACGCCCGGGCCCTCGCCGAGCACATCAGGCAGGAGGCGCCGGCCGGCGCCGAGGTGATCGCCGAACCCGCCGGCGTGCGCCTGCCGTTCATTCCGTTCTGACCGCGGCACCTCGCCAGGCCGGGATTGTCGGCGGCCCGGGGTAGGCAGGACAGGTGAGCCGTGCCCGGCGATGGTGAGGAACACGCACGTGGACTGGTCGGAACTGGAGCGCCGCCAGCCGGCGCTGGCAGGGCTGGGACGGCGGCGGCTGCTGGATCCCGGCGTGGTCCTGGTCGCCACGATCCGCGCCGACGGGACGCCGCGGGTCAGCCCGGTGGAGCCTTTCTCTCTCGACGGCACCCTGTGGCTGTCCATGCTCTGGCACTCCCGCAAGGCCGCCGACCTGCTGCGCGATCCGCGGATCCTGGTGCACAGCGTCATCACCAGCCGCGACGGCGGCGAGGGCGAGTTCAAGATCCGCGGCACCGCCCGCGCCGAGGGCGACCCGGATGTCCAGGCCAGCTACGCGGCCGCGGTCGCTGCCAGCCTGGGCTGGACCCCGGAGCCAGGCCGGTTCCACCTGTTCGCCGTCGCCATCGGCCAGGTGACGTTCATCCGCTATGACGACGCCACCGGCGACCAGCATGTCGTGCAGTGGCCCCCGGCACATGAGTTCATCCGCCGCGGGACCACCGCCACCAGCCTGGGCGAACCCGAGCCGGTCCATGACATCCTCGTCCCTGACCCCTGACCTCACGCCGGAGACACGATGACGACGATTCCCGACTCACACCGCGATCTGCCCGGGGGCTAGCTGCCGTGATGAAAGCGCCGCTGGTCGCGGTGGCCGTGGCGGTGCTGGCCGCCGGCTGCGGCGGGGCCCCACAGCCGTCCGCTCAGCCGTCATCGGCGAGGCAGTCCCCGGCCGGGCAGTCCCCGGCGTTTCCCGATGCCACCGCGTCCGCGCCGTTCAGCCTCACCAGGCTCGAAGCCTGCCGGGAACTGCGCGACGACCTCGCCCGCAACACCGGGCTCCCGGACATCCCCATGCTCCGGCGCATCGCGGACCACGTCAGCGCCCCCCGGATGGCGGCGTACGCCCGGACCGCGGTCAGGGACATTGACCACACGGGCGTTGCGCCGATCGCCCTCGCCCTGCTCCGCGACGAGTGCGGCAGGGCCGGTGTGCGGATCCCCCGCCGCTGAGCATCCGCGCTTTTGCGGCCGGGGTCATCCGCGGCAGAGCGGGAATTCGCCGGAGCCCGGCACCGAACTCAGCCCCGGAGCAGGCACCATCCGCAGTAGCGCGGGAGTCACCAGCCGGTCTGGAATCGTGTGGACGCCCGGCGCGCCAGGGACGAACGGGTCCGGAGGCTGGCGGTTCGCATTCAGGTAGCAGGCCGTCAGCGCGGCGAGCGTCTGCTGTCCCGCGGCGTTCGGGTGGAAGGAGCCGCCGTTCACCGGGTTCGGGAAGTTGAGGTACGGCTTGACCGAGTTCGTGTACTGGCCGCCCGCTCCGCAGGGTTCGTGGCCGGCCCAGATCGCGTCAGGGGACACGAACTCGACGCCGGAGACCACGGCCTCCTCATAGGTGCGGTCGTTGAACTGGTCCTGCAGCGTCCGGATCCCGGCGCGCTCGTTGGCGCTCAGCCGGTTCAGGATGCTCGCACACATCGGCGGCATGAACGGGAAGCCTGGCCCGGACCGGGCCGGGAACAGGTACGGGTAGCCGATGACGACGATGCGGGCATGCGGGAAGTGGTGCCGCAGGGTGCGGAACAGCGCGCCCTGTTCGTTGCCGATCTCCACGATCGTGGCCGGGCCCCAGTTACTGAGCAGGTCCCCGGGGTCGACATGCCTGGCCGTATGCTCGGCGATCCCTGGCGGCGGGAACGTCTGGTGCAGGCAGTTCCCGTTGATCAGGCAGGTCACCACGACGTTGGAAAACAGCGCATTGTTCCCGCCGATCGTCAGGGTGACGAGCCCGACCGATGGCTGGACCTTCCCGCTGATCTGCGGCGGGACAACCCCGCCCGACCGGTGGGTGGGGTCGAGGATCTGGTTCAGCAGCGCTCCCGAGCAGGCGGTGAAACTGAACGGCGCCTGGTGGTCCTGGGTGCGCAGCAACTTGATCAGCAGGTTCGGATAGGCCGAACTCTGCGAACGGTCGCAGCTCGTCTGCGCGGTACCCGGCGCGAACGGGGGCAGGCCCTCGCCTGCCGAATAGGAATCCCCCAGGGCCACGTAGCCGCCGTGGATGCCGGCGATCGTGGCTGGCATCGGGTGCCCGGCCGGAACGTCCTGGCTGTCCAGCCAGGCCGAACCCCCCAGGTACGCGACGGCCACGACGACCCCGAGTGCGGCGCCGAGCAGGACCGTCAGCAGGGCGAAAAAGCGCCACGTCCCGGCCGGTCCGGCGTCCTGTTCGTGCTGCGGCCACAGTGCCCAGCCGGCCCTGCGGTCACCGCCGGCCCGGCGCAGCGCACGGGGCAGGGCGGGCCATGCCCACCACGCGCCGCCGGCCATGGCCGCGAGCGCGATCGGCAGAAAGATCCAGCGGAGCAGTCCCCCGGAATCGGAGCTGAAAAGCCACCAGGCGGCCCCGGCATCCGCTGCGACCAGCCCGGCCAGCGCGACGTAAATGAAAACATGGTCAACCGTACGGAATCGGCTCCAGTGCGGGTATCTGCGCTCGATGACGGCGCCGCTTGCGAGCGCGCCGACGCTGAGATTGACGAGCACCACAAAGGTGAAGCCGAGCACCGCGAGGATCTTGGTCCCGCTCAGTGGCGGCCTCCCGAGCGCCGCCCAGAACACGACGCAGAACATGATGCCTAGCGCGAGTGCCAGCAAGACGAAATGCCGCGGGCGCCACTCGTGCTGCTGGACGATGGGCCCGCTGCCGGTCCCCTGGCGAGCGGGTGAAATGTCAACCATCGATAATCCCCCGGCCGAAAATGGCAGCGCTCTACCCCCGGCGGTAAGCACGTTGCCCCAGCCAGGAACAGCGCCGGCCACGCCCCACTAATCCGTCGCCGGCGGCGCAAAGGAAGGACGTTCCCTCCTGTCTTAAGGAGCGCGCTGAGGCCGGTTTAGATACAGCTAGATTTGCGGGTTGCATGACCTGGCGTGCGCACGCGAATAGCGACGGCCCCGGCGTCATGACGCCGGGGCCGCCGCTACGGTACGGATCGGGTCAGGGGATGGGTATGGTCCGCCAGCTTGCGCCGGCGTTCGCGGTCTTCATCAGCCCCTTGCCGTTGGCGATGACCGGGCCACCGTTGTTGTGGATCAGGTAGCCGGTCGTGGCGGAGGCGTAGGCCAGGTCACGGAAGCCAAGGCCACCGTCGAAGTACGTGGCCATCCGCCAGGTCATGCCGCCGTCCGCCGACCGGTACAGGTAGCTGGCGCCGCTGGTGGCGGTGAGCGTGATCACTTGCGGACGCCCCGGCGGCATGGCTATCAGGCCTGTGTTACCGGGATGGCCGGGGTGCCCGGCCAGGTGGAAGGTCCGGCCGCCGTTGGCGGAGGTGAAGACCGCTTTGGGGCTTTCACCGGGCTGCGGGGAACTCGGGTTGGTGCAGGCCAGCGCGACGTTGGCCGGTGACGCGGCCGCTACCGCCGTGGCGTCGGGGAGATTGGGCGGACAGCTGAACGGCAGCTTGGACCAGTGCTTGCCGCCGTCGGTGGACGTCGACATCGTCGGCGCGACGCCGGCCCAGACCGAGTGACCGGACACCGTCAGCGCGTTGGCCGGGGACACCCCGGTGACGCGGGTCCACGTGCTGGCGCCGACCCGGCTCCGGTAGAGCCGGGCCTGGCCGAGGCCGCCGTTGACCGGTTCTGTCACGACGAACACCACACCGTCCGACGCGGCCAGCGTGACGACCTCGCCGGGCAGGGACACCCGGTGCCAGCGCGCGCCGCCGTCGGTGGTGGCCCACAGGCCGGGGTTGAACGACCAGCCGTCGCTGGCGCTGGAGAACCGGACCGTGCTCACGTTCGACAGCGGCGGAGCGGTGAACGGCGGCACCAGCGAGACCGGTGGTGCAGGCACGGATGTCCAGGTCTTGCCGCCGTTGACGGTCTTGCGCAGCAGCGCCTTGCACGGCAGTTCGCTGCAGTGGCGAGTGCCAAGCACGAACCCTGTCCGCGCCGACACGAAGCTGGCCGAGTCCGCCTCGAACCCCTTCGGCGGCGGCGGATTCCCGCTCGCGGGCTGCGCCGAGGCGCTGCCCGCCGCCAGCGCGACAAGCACTGCGGGAACAGCGGCGAGCACCACCCTCCGGCCGAATGACATCCTCATCTTCCAGTCCCCTCACCTTCGGGTCCCGCAGCTGGCGGTCCAGCTCGCTCACAGCTATGACGCCCCAGGCAGGCCGCTGGTTGAGCCGGGATTCAGGGCGGATATGAACCGATGCGGGCGCTGGCGTAGCCTTCAGCAAGGGCGCGCCGGAGGCTGGGCCGGCGCGGCACGAGCCGAGGAGTTCCGGTGTCCGCTTCGCAGGCGCAAGCGGGGGCTGCAGGGGCCGGGGACGGCTTGGCGCTGCTTGCTCCGCGCCGGGACGAGGTCGCTGCGGGGGAGCGGGCGGCAGACCGGCGTACCCGGAGGCTGCGCCTGTGCCTTTCGTCGTTCCTCGTGGGCGGGGTAACGCTGCTCATCGTCTGGGTCGCCGTCACCACGCTGCTGCGCCAAGGCTGATCGGAAAGGCCGTTACTGCGGTATGCGAAGTACCTGCCCGGGAAATATGTGATCGGGATCCTGAAGCTGGTGGCGGTTCGCCTCAAAGATTATTGGCCACCGGTTCGCATCACCGTAATACTTGTTCGCAATGCCGGAGAGGGTGTCGCCGCCTACGACGGTGTACTGCGCGAACCCGTGGTATGGGCTGAGCAGCGCGGGCCCGAAGGTGATCGGCACAACCACCTTGTGCTGTTCCGAGCCGTCCTTGGGCGAGACCTCGAAGACCTCAAGCGTGCCCTGCGCGGTGGACGGCACCCCCACGGGAAGGGCGGCCTCGTAGTTACCCCAGATACCCGTGCCACCTGCGTGAACCGAGGCTCTGGCTAGCTGGGTACCATGGCCATCACGCACCCGGGCAGCGATCTGGCCCTCGAAGCCGGTGCCGACGCCGCAGACCCTGACCGGGTCGTCGGCAATGTCATAAGGCCTGGGCTGGCGGACGGTGATCGGCGGAAACTCGGACACGAGAGCCTCCCCGTAGGCAGCGGGCGCCCACGCCGGCTTCCATCGCCAATCTGGGCCTGCGGAGGCTTGACGTAATGTGTGCTACATCGTAGCCCTCTGTGTGACTTGAGGGGAATTGGCCAATGGCTGGGCAGTGGCGGACGGTCGAAGAGTACATCGGCTCGTTCCCGGACGATGTTCAGGCGGTCCTGCGGGAGGTGCGGCGCAGGATTCTCAGCGTCGTTCCTGAGGCCGGCGAGACGATCAGCTACCAGATTCCCGCCATGACGCTCGGCGGCAAGAGCCTGGTGCACTTCGCGGCGTGGAAGCACCACGTCTCGCTGTATCCGGTGCCGGACGCGGATCCGGCCTTCGCGGCTGAACTCGCGCCCTACCTGGCGGGCAAGGGCACGCTGCGGTTCCCGCTCGGCGAGCCCATCCCCGGCGGCCTCGTCGAGCGAGTGGTCACGCTGCTGGCCCGGCAGCGCCACGGCCAGCCGGGATGACGCCAGGCAGGCCGAACATGGGGAACAGGCCGGCGTCGTTGAACGAGACGATCCTGCCGATGCCCGTATCGCTGAACGTCAGTGCCTGGATCGCGTGCGCCCGGTGCATGCCGTCGTCTCCGCGCAGGTAGACGGCGAGCGCAGGCTGGCCGTTGGCGGTGATGTGGGTCATGGCGAACCTGCCCGGCTCGGTGAGCACCCGTGAAGCGAGGAACCGGCCGACCTGCTCCCGGCCGGCGAACCAGGTCGTCTGCGGCGGCATCTCCAGCACGGCGTCCTCGCGGAGCAGCTTGGTGAGCGCGCCGACGTCGGCGTTGCTGAACGCCTCGGCGTAGGCGTCGAGCAGCGCCCGCTGCTCGGCCCGTTCCGGTTCTCGGATCTCGTCCATGCCGGGCGCCACCTGCCGCAGCCGCTCCCTGGCCCGCTGGAGCAGGCTGTTCGCGGCGACCGGGGTGATCCCGAGCAGGTCGGCGACCTCGGCCGCATGCCAGCCGAGCACGTCCCGCAGGATCAGCACGGCCCGCTGCCGGCCGGGCAGGTACTGCAACGCGGCGATCAGCGCCAGCCGCACGCTCTCCCGGGACACCGCGACCGCCGCCGGGTCGGCGGGCCCGGGACGGATCAGCGCGTCCGGGATCGGTTGCAGCCACCTGATCTCGGGCAGCACCGGGGCCAGCGCGCCGTCCGGGTCGTCGCCCGGAGCGCCCAGGCCCGAGGGCAGCGGCCGCCGGGCACGGTTCTCGATCGCCCGCAGGCAGGCGTTGGTCGCGATCCGGTACAGCCAGGTCCGCAGCGACGACCTGCCCTGGAAATCGCTGTACGACCGCCAGGCCCGGACCAGGGTCTCCTGCACCTGGTCCTCGGCGTCGTAGACCGAGCCGAGCATCCGGTAGCAGTGCGCCAGCAACTCGGGCCGGAACGGCTCGGTCAGCCGTGCGAACTCCTCGCTGCCCAGCATCGCTCCTACCTTCCCCGCGCGGCCGCGCGGCCATCACTGGTACAGATCCGCGCGCGCGGCGGAACTCATCGGCCCGGCGGGCGGTGAATTCCGGCCACCGCCCGGATCGGTACCGGTAACCGCGGGGAATCCCGCTCCGAGCCAAGGATCAAGGAGTACCTGATGTCAGCGCAAGAACTGTCCGGGTCGACGGCGCTCGTCACCGGCGCCAGCCGTGGCTTCGGCCGCGGCATCGCCATCGCACTCGCCGGGGCCGGCGCGAACGTCGTCGGCGTGGCCCGCGACCGGGCCAGCCTGGAGGAGTTGCGTGCCCAGCTCGGCGACGGCTTCATCCCCGTCGCCGCCGACGCGGCCGACCCCGTCGTGGCCGGCGAACTCATCGACGCCCACCAGCCGCGCGTCCTGGTGCTTGCCGCCGGCGCCGCCCCGCTGTCCCGGCCGCTGCACCGGCATACCTGGGAGACGTTCAGCAGCAACTGGCACACCGACGTGCGGCAGGTGTTCCACTGGTCCCGTGAGGCGCTGCTGCGGCCGCTGGCGGAGGGCAGCGTGGTCATCGCGTTCTCCAGCGGCGCCGCGCTGCGCGGCTCACCGCTGTCCGGTGGGTACGCCGGGGCCAAGGCGACGATCAGGTTCGTCGCCGCCTACGCCGCGGACGAGTCACAGCGGGCCGGGCTCGGCATCCGGTTCGTGTCGGTGCTCCCGCAGCTCACCCCGGCCACCGGCCTGGGCGCGGCGGCCGTGGCGGCCTACGCGCGGCGGGCCGGCACGGACCTGGCCACCTTCACCGAGAATCTCGGCCCGGCGCTCACCCCCGAGCAGGCGGGCAAGGCGATCCTGGACCTGATCGAGACGCCCGCGCCTGGCGAGGGCGCGGAAGCCTACCTGCTCACCTCCGGCGGCCTGCGCCCCGTGCCGTAGCGTGGCTGCGCGCGCTGGCCGGTCACGCGACCCCCAGCGCGCGCAGCACCGCGGCGGTGCCGGCCGCGACGACGATCACCACCAGGAACGGTGCCCGCAGCAGCAGCGCGACCACCGCCGCGCCCAGCCCGGCCAGCCGGGCCGGGTCGATGGTCAGCGACTGCCCGACGGCGAACGACTGCACCGCGACCAGCGCGGCTAGCAGCGCGATCGGGACAAGCTCGGCGAACCGGCGGACCCGCGGGTTGCTGAGCACGCCCTTGGGCACGACAAGACCGGTCAGCTTGAGCGCATAGCATCCGGCGGCCGTCACGAGCACCGCCACCCAGACTCCGCTCATGGCACCTCCGGTTGCGGAAAATCCGGCCGTGGTGAATCCGGCGGCGGCGAGATCAGCGACCCGGCCAGCGCCGCCGTGGCGGCCAGGATCACCGGCACACCCGTCGGCAGGAACGGGGTCGTGGCCAGCGCGATCGCCGCACCGGCCAGCCCGACGGCGCGCTCGGTCCGGCCCGCCCGCAGCCGCGGCCAGATCAGCGCGAGGAACGCGGCAGGCCCGACCACGTCGATGCCGAGCGACTGCGGCGAGCCGAGCCTGCCCGCGCCGAACGCGCCGAGCAGCGTGGTGAGATTCCAGGTCAGGTAGATGGTGATGAACGTGGCGAGGAAGCCGAGCCGGGCCGCCGCCACGTCGGGCTGCGCCAGCGTGACGGCCGTGGTCTCGTCGATCACGCCCTGCGCGGCGACCAGCCTGCGTACGCCCCGGCGCGGCAGCAGGTCCGCCAGGCGAAGCCCGTAGAGCGCGTTCCTGCTACCGAGCAGGATGGCGCCCGCGGCCCCGCCGATCAGCCCGGCGCCGCCGGCCACCGCGCCGGCGAGGGCGAACTGCGACGCTCCGGTAAAGGCAAGAAGGGACAATACGCAGGCCTGGGCAACGGTCATCCCCGAGCCGACGGCCGCCGCGCCGAAGGCCACACCGGAGACGCCGACCGCGAGCCCGAGCGCCACGCCGTCGCGCACCGGGCGGGCCCGCGCCTGCTGCACTGGCCGGTCATCGGTATCGGTCACATATGCGAGGCTAGGAGGCCGGCCCCGGTGGAGTCTTGAACGTTCTTGCCGCCCTCGCGGTACCGCTGGTAGGAGCGCGGCGGTACCCCCACCACCCGCTTGAAATGCCTGGTCAGGTGGGCCTGGTCGGCGAAACCGGCCTGGGCCGCGACGTCCGCGGGCGCCACACCACTGTCGAGCAGTTGCCGGGCCAGCCGCACGCGCAGGTGGTTCACGTAGGCGTGCGGTGGCAGCCCGGTCTCCGCGCGGAACGACCGGACCAGCGCGAACGGGTTCATGCCAAGCTCGTGGGCCAGGTCATCCAGGCTCGGCGGGTCGGCCAGCCGGTTGGCGAGCAGGTCGCGCAGCGTGCCGATGGCGGCGGGGGACCGGTACGGGCCGCGATCGGTCCTGGCCCGGTCCCCTGGCCGGGCGTGCGCCCGCAGCAGCCCGGCCAGCGCCGTGCGCAGCAGGCTGGAGGACGCGAGCCGGTCGCCGTGCTCGGCGGCGATGTGCGCCGCGCGCAGCAGCCGGGCACTGCTGGTGTCGTACACCACCGTCTCGGGGAAGGACGGGGTGCCAAGCCGCCAGCCCAGGTCGGCCGCGACCTCGGCGACCAGGCCCGGGTCGGGGTAGAGCACCCGGTAGGCCCAGCCTTCCGGGGCACCGGCATGGCCGGTGTGCACCATGTCGGGGTTCAGCAGCGCGACGCCGCCCGCCCCGGCGCGCAGCAGGCCGCCGCCGTAGCTGAACTCCTCGATGCCGGCCTCGATCAGAGCGAAGGTGAACGTCTCGTGGGCGTGCCTGGTGTACCGGTGCGTCACGTACCTGGCGCGCAGCAGGTCCACCCCGGGAACCCCGGCGTGCCGCCAGTAGTGCGCCACCTCACTCGCCACGCTGCCATGTGTACCCGACGAAGCTCACCTCGGCCCACGTCGCCGCGGGCTAACCCTGCGGTCCCAGGCTGGCCTGCCCCGCCGGGGTCGGCCTGGCTGGCGGCCGCCACGGCCTGGTGGCCGTGCCGGGTGTCCTGCTTGATCAGCAGGCGGCCGTCGCGCATCTGGCCCACCCGTTGCGCCCGGCGGGCGACCGAGCTGTCGTGGGTGACCAGGACCAGCGTCAGCCCGAGGTCCTTCCAGAGCTTCTCGAGCAGCGCGATGATCTCGTCCCGGGTGCCCTCGTCGAGGTTGCCGGTCGGCTCGTCGGCGAGCAGCACCGTGGGCTTCTTGACCAGCGCGCGGGCGATGGCGACGCGCTGCTGCTGGCCGCCGGACAGCTCCGAGGGCAGGTGCCGCAGCCGGTCGCCGAGGCCGACATCCACGAGCGCCTGTGCTGCCCAGGCCCGGCGCTGGGTCCCGTGGATGTGCAGCGGCACGAGCGCCGCCTCCACGTTCTCCTGCGCGCTCAGCGTGGGAATCAGGTTGAACGTCTGGAAGATGAACCCGATGGAGGTGGCGCGGACCTTGGTGACCTGTCCCTCCCGCAGCGCGGCGAGGTCTTTGCCGTCGAACACCGCGCTGCCGGAGGTGGGCCGGTCCAGGCCGCCGAGAATCTGCAGCAGCGTGCTCTTGCCGTGCCCGGTCGGCCCCTGGATGGCCAGCCACTCGCGGTCCTCGATCGTCACGTCGACGCCGCGCAGCGCCTCGACCGTGTCCCGGCCTTTGTGGTAGGTCTTGGTGACCCCGGTGAGCTGGTACATGGGTGTCCTCTCGGTCGGCTGGCTCGGGGTTCCTGGCGGTGCGGCGGGTGCCACGGGGTCCGTAGTGTCCATCACTGGACCTGCGCGAGGGCGGCGGCTGGCCGCAGCCGTGCGGCTCGCCAGCCGCCGAACATGCCGGCGATCAGGCCGCCGGCCACCGCCAGCAGCACGGCGAGCACGACGATGCTGATCGTGACCGGCGCGTCGAGGTGGACCAGGATGGTCTTGCTCGCGTCGCTCGCCAGCCTGCGGAACCCGCCGCCGGCCGCGCCGCCGGGCGGCCCGAACCCGGGGGACGCGGGGGACGCGGACCCGGGGGACTGGCCGGTCGTCGCTGACAGCGGCCCCACGAACCTGGTCACGAGCGTGGCGCCCGCGTAGCCGAGCACGATGCCGGCCGCGCCTCCGACCAGGCCTATGACCAGCGTCTCGCCCATGACCTGCCCGACGATACGGCGGCTGCGCCAGCCGAGGGCCTTCAGCGTGCCGAACTCCCTGACCCGGCGGGACACCGCCGCCATGGTCAGCAGGCTGGCCATCGCGAACGCCGCGATGAGCACCACGATCGCGAGCCACTTGCCGAGGGTGCCGGCCAGGCTGGAGGCGTTGGCCAGCGATCCGGTGACCTGGCTGGCCAGGTCGCTGGAGGTGGTCACGGTCGCCTTGGGAAGCTGGGCCTGGATCGCCCGCTGCACGGCGGTGATGTCGGAGGCGCTGGCCGCGGCCACGTAGATCGTGTTCACCTTGCCGCTCATCCCGGCCAGGTTCTGCGCCCGCTGCAGCGGGATGTACACATCGGTGGTGGTGCCGCCCTGCGGTTCGGCCACGGTCCCGATCACCGTGAAGGTGGCCGACCCGACCGTGATCTTCGAGCCGGTGGCCAGCTTGTGCTGCCGGGCGTAGTTCGCGTCGAGCAGCGCGACGTCAGAGTTGGCCTCGGCGGCGGTGAACGTCCGGCCCGACGCGATCTTGTCCGAGCTGAGCGGGCCGACCCGGCCCGCGCCCGTGTCCACGCCGAGGACGCCGAACGTGTTCGTCTTGATCGAGGTCGGGCCCCCGCCGCCGCCCCCACCAGAACCGCCACCGCCGCCGAAGCCGCCACCGCCGTTACTGGTCGTGGGGATCTTGCCCGAGATCGACAGATCGGTGGCCGACAGCGCGCCGGCCGCCGCGGTGACGTTCTGCGCCTGCCCGATCTGGGTCACCGCCGAGGACTTCAGCGTGCCCAGCGCGCCGGTCACCAGCACGTCGCGGCTGAACTTCTGGCCCGCCTTGGGCCTGGCCCCGGAGGTCGGCGCCGTGCCCCGGACCCGGAACCCGAACGGGCCACCGGAGCCCTGGGACGGGGCCGTGGTGACCGTGATGTCGGTGCCCACCCCGTACAGCGAGTGAAGCACGGTGCTCTGTGCGTTCTTCACCCCTGCCGATGCGGCCGTTACGGTGATGACCAGGCCGATTCCCACGGCCAGGCCGAGTGCGATGAAGCACGCCTGCCGCATCCGGCGGCGCAGTTCCCGCAGCAGGTATGTCACGAACATCTGTCCTCCAGACAGCAGTGACCCGGTTCTGTGCGGGCTCGCCGGCCCGCCGCATGCCAGCACATCGCGCCGGGCTGCGGCGGCCATTGAGGCCGCCCGCCGGTTTCCTTGTGCCAGGGCGTGGTCTTGCTTGGGATGCGCTGAAGGTTTGCTTGAGACGCGAGGCGGCCGCGGCGCCGGTGTCAGCGGCCGTGCCGGGCTGGCTCGTGCCGGGCCTGCCCGGGTCCGGCCGGCTTGGGGCGGTCGCCGGCCGGGTAAGGGACGTCCTCATGCGGCTCCGGCGGTCCCCCACCCGCCTCCCCATCCCCCTCCACAGCCGCAGCCGCCGCCAAGGGCAGCCGGACGGCGAACGTGGCGCCGCGCCCCGGCTGGGTGTCGACGTCGATCATGCCGCCGTGCGCGGCGACCAGAGTGGCGGCGATGGACAGCCCGAGCCCGGTGCCGCCGCTGGCGCGGCTTCTGGCCCGGTCGGTGCGGTAGAACCGGTCGAAGACCCTCGTGGCCTGGGCGGCGGACAGGCCGGGGCCGGCGTCGGCGACGCTGACCTGGCCGTCTGCGGAGCAGGCCGTCACGGTCACGGTGACCGGCGTGCCCGCGGGGGTGTGCTGCAGGGCGTTGCCGATCAGGTTGTCGAGTACCTGGCGGAGCCGCCCGGCGTCGGCGCGGACGATGACGGGCGCCGCCGCGAGCACGGTCAGCGGCCGGCTTGGCTGGATGGCGCGGGCGCCGGCCGCCGCCTGCACCGCGATGCTGGACAGGTCCACCGGCTGAAGGTCCAGCGGGCGGTCCTCGTCGAACTGGGCGAGGAGCAGCAGGTCGTCTACTAGTCGGCCCATCCGGGCAGCCTCGGCCTGGATGCCGGTCATCAGCCGGGTCATCTCGACGCGGTCCGCGGCGTCCCCCTGCTGCAGGTAGAACTCGGCCAGGCCCTTGACCGAGGTCAGCGGGGTGCGCAGCTCGTGGCTGGCGTCGGCGACGAACCGGCGCATCCGGTCCGCGGAGTCGCGGGCCTTGGCCTCGCCGTCCTCCCTCGCCCGGTAGGAGGCCTCGATCCGGCCCAGCATCGCGTTGAGCGCGGTGGCGAGCCTGCCCACCTCGGTCCGTTCCTGGGGATGGGGGATGCGGCGGGACAGTTCGCCCGCGGCGATCGCCGACGCGGTCTCCTCCATCCGCGACAGCGGGGCCAGGCTGGCCCGGATCAGCGGGAACCCGATGCCCGCCAGCAGCAGGATGGCCGCCACCCCGGCCACCGTGTCGGCGATCTCGAGCTGGCCCACGGTGCTCTGCACGTCGTCGAGGCTGACCGCGGCGACGACGTGGCGCCCGCCGGGTACCGCGCGGACCAGGACCCGCCACGAGTGTCCCGGGGAGCCCTTGGCAGCCGCGGTGAACGGGGTAGCGGGGCCGTGCAGTTCCGCGGCGGTCAGCGCGGGCGCGGCGGTGCCTTGCCTCGACCCGGGCGTCACGTGCACCTGCCCACCGGGACCGACCACTTCCACCAGATAGTCGGTGGGCAACTGCTGTTGTTTGGGGGGCCGTGGGATCGGCCCGGGGCGCGGGTGGGCCACCACCCGGCTGATGAACGAAGAAAACGTGCGCAGTTGCGCGTCCACCCGGCCGTAGAGGTAGTCGCGCAGCAGCACCGTGCCGAGCAGCCCCATCACCACCGAGGTGACCGCGACCAGCACCGCGGCCGCGGCCATCACCCGCACCCGCAGCGATGCGCGTGCCAGCACCGCCTGCCGCAGGGGTGCCGGGCTTCTCACGGGGGCGGGACCCGCAGGACGTAGCCGATGCCGCGGATCGTGTGGATCAGCCTGGGCTCGCCCCGGTCCAGCTTCCGCCGCAGGTAGCAGACGTAGGACTCGACGATGTTGCCGTCGCCGTCGAAGCTGTAGTCCCAGACGTGGTCGAGGATCTGGGCCCGGCTCAGCACCCGGCCCGCGTTGATCATCATGTAGCGCAGCAGCTTGAACTCGTTCGGGGACAGGCCCACCTCACTGCCCGCCCGCCACACCTGGTGGCTGTCCTCGTCGAGTTCGAGGTCGGCGACCACCAGCCGGGAGCCTGCCTCCGGCTCGCCCCGGCTGCGCCGCAGCACCGCCCGGATCCGGGCCAGCACCTCGTCCAGGCTGAACGGCTTGGTGACGTAGTCGTCGCCGCCGAGGGTGAGGCCGGTGACCCGCTCGTGGACGCTGTCCCTGGCGGTCAGGAAGATCACCGGGATCCGCGGGCCGCCCGCGCGGATCCGGCGGATCACGTCGAAACCGTCGCAGTCGGGCATCATGACGTCGAGCAGGATGAGATCCGGTTTGGCCGCGGCGGCCGCGCGCAGCGCCTCCGCGCCGCTGACCGCGGTCAGCACGTCGAACCCGGCGAACCGCAGCGTCCCGGCCAGCAGCTCCAGGATCGTCGGCTCGTCGTCGACGACCAGCAGCCGGGCCTCGCTCTTCGCCGGGGCGTCCCGCATACGCCCACCATGGCCGCGCTACCTTGCGAATCCCTGACCGCCGGTTGTGAGATTCCTGGTGATCCCCTCAAGCCCGCGCTCAAGCGTCCAAGGGCGGGTGGACCGGATACCCACTTGACATCGCACTTTGCTGGACGTGTAGTGGCACTAACGTAGCGAAATGGTTCGTGCGCACGTAGCCGCCTGGCCCGCGGCGGCGCGAACCTCGGCCCTGGGGGACAATGCCGTTCGAAGCGAAGGTCTTAGTACCCTCGCCGTGCGATCTGGATGCGGTCAGCGGCGCGCTCGAAGACGTGGCGAGCGGCATGACCACGCTGCTTGCCGCACCTTCGGGCTATGTGCTCACCGAGGAACTGGCGTCGGCGTTCACCCGGTTGAACCGGCAGCCGCTATGGCTGCGGGTCGGGCCGGAGGATCGCGACCCGGCAACGTTCCTGCTGTCGGTTGTCACCGCGGCCCGGCACCTGCACCACGACGCGGGGAAGGCCACCCTCAGGCTGATGACCGAGCAGCCGGGGCCGGTGTTCGGCTGGCGGCCGCTGTTCGTGCAGCTAGCCCAGGACCTGCGGTTCTACCTGGCCGCCAACGGGGCCCTCGTGCTCGAGGACGTGCACAACACGGTCAGCGGTCCCACGTTCTCCATGCTGGGCCGCCATCTCCTGCCCGAGCTTGACGGGGTCGCGCCCTGCGTGCTGGTCGCGCAGGCCAGCCCCTCGTCCGGGATCCTCAACGGATGCGTGCGCCAGGCCACCAGCGAGTTCCGGCTCACCGCACCGACCGTCAAGGAGTCCCTCGAAAGCTGGGCTCCGGAACTAACCCCACGTGCCCTGGACCGGGCGGTGGCCCTCGTCGGCGGGCGGGCGGCGGTTCTTGCCGGACTGCGCGATCTGAATGCCACGGCCGACGGGGGCCTGGAGTCGCTGCTTGGCCACATCGCAAGCGTCAAGGATCTCGTGGCACGGATCGCGGAAACACTGCTGACCGAAGCCGACGGCAAGGCGCGGTGCGCGCTTGGCCTGGCGGCACGGCTCGAATACGCGCACCCGGCGATGATCTCGGCCGTGTTCGGCGAAAGCCGGCTACCGGCCGGCCCGTGGAGCCAGCCCCTGGAGGATGACTGGGTGCGCATCCGCCCATGCTGGCGGCAACCACTGGGGACGGTGCTGGGCAAGCGTGCCATGCCAGACCGCGGCATCCTGCACCAGTCGGCGGACTGGCTGCTTGAGGGTGGCGCCTGCGAACAGGCCATCTCGCTCTATCTGGAAATCAGTGATCTTGACTGCGCGGCCCGGGTCATCAGGAACCGGGCTAGCGCGCTCATGGACCATGGCCAGTGGGCAACGCTTGACGGCTGGCTGGCTCAGTTGCCTGAGGCGACGTTCGCCGCGCACCCGGACCTGAGCTGCGACCGGGCTGATATCGCCGCGGCCAAGGGCGACGCCAAGACGGCGCACCGGTGGTATGGCTTCGCGGCCTCCCAGTACGTCAAGCGCGACGACGCCGAAGGTGCCTGCCGCAGCATGCTCGCGGACAGCGCGGTCGCCGCCGAGGCGGGCGATCTCGCGAACGCCTTGTCACGCGCGAACGCCGCAAGCTCGCTGGCGGACGCCGCCAGCTTGACCGCAAGCCAGATGTGGGCCACGTGGCAGCAGGGCCGGATCGCCCTCGCGGCCGGTGACTGTGACGCTGCTCTGGCGTCCTTCGGCCGCGCCGCCTCCTCCGCCGCCCTGGTCCACGACGGCGCCGCAGCGGCCCCGGTAGTGACGACCGGCGATCTCGCCGCGCGTGTCGAAGAACTGCGCCGGCAGGAGGAGTCGCACCGCGAGCGCCAGGCCGCGCTAAGGCAGGCCCAGCACGACGCGCTTCACCAGTTGCTGGTCACCGCCAAGAGCCCCACCGTGCCCGGCAACGACGTCTTCGGAAGCGGGTGGTCCCATGTGCCTGCGCCGTTGAAGCTTCCCGGTCTCGCCGAACCAGGCGCACCCGCGCCGAAGACGCGAGCACGGCCGTTCGCCTGGCTGCGCAGCGCGCTGATGCCGCACCGGATGGCACGCTCGCCAGGGCGGCACAGGATGTCACGCTCACCGGGGCGGGAGTACCCATTGGACCAGGGTGATCATGATCCAGGTGCGTCTACCCAGCCGTCCGGTTCGCCGCTTGCCGTACCGGACCATGGGAGAACACCAGCGGCCACCGCCAGGCCGCCGGGCCAGGCAGCCACACGGGCCAGGACTGGCACGGGCAGCCCGGTGCACACGCCACCAGAACTGGCGATCCATCTGCTCGGGCCGCTGTGTGCCGCCGTCGGTGGCGTGGCGGTGCAGGACTGGCCAAGCGCGCGCTGCCGCTCGCTCTTCGGATACCTGCTGACGCACCGGGAGCCCGGCCCGCCCCGCGAGGTGCTGATGGAGGTGTTCTGGCCTGGATCCTCACCGGAGGCCTCGAGGAACAGCCTGAACGTCGCCATCCACGGGCTGCGCCGGACGCTGCGAAGCATCACCGACATGCCGATAGTCGTGCACGCGGGTGGCGCCTACCAGATCAACCGCGATCTCCGGCTGTGGCTCGATGTCGAGGAGTTCGACAGCCATGTGGAGTCCGGCCGCCGGTCCGACGGGGCGGGCGACCTCGACAAGGCGATGCGCCATTACGAGTTCGCGGCGAGCCTCTACCGCGGGGATTTCATGACCGACGATCCGTATGAGGACTGGGCCGCGCTGACCCGCGAACGCTTGCGGCTGACCTATCTCGACGACCTCGGCCGCCTGAGCAAGCTGTACTTCAACATCGGCCACCACACGGCCTGTGCCAGTCTGTGCCTGCGCATCATCGAACGAGATCCCTGCCGGGAAGACGCGCACCGCAGGCTGATGCGCTGTTACAGCAGGCAGGGCCTGCCGCATCTCGCCCTGATGCAGTACCGCATGTGCGTGCAGGCCCTTACCGACGAGCTTGGCGTAGGAGCCGATCCCGCGACGACCGAGTTGTACCAGCACATCCGCAGCCACGAGCGGGTGTGAGCGGGCCGACGGTGCTTAACCGCCGCCCTCCCGCCGGTTAAGCACCGAAGCGATGCGCGTTAACCGCTACCGTGCAGGCTCTACCGGACCGGTTCGGCCATCACACAGGGGCGCCGCCGGCCCGCACGAGGGAGGTCGCCGTGTCTGAAAACCTGGGCCAACCCGATGACGTGACCGGCACCGACGACCTGACGCGGATCGAGGCAATCGGGCCGAGGAGAGCCGCACGGCTGAACGCCGCGGGCATCCGCACCTACGCCGGCCTTGCGTCTCGTTCCAGAGACGAGATTGCCACGGTGCTGCCAGACATCAGTTCGGCGAAGATCGATGCTTGGCGCGACGAGGCCAGGGAACTCGCCCACGCGGCGTCCACGCGGGAGGCTGCTGACGCCCCGGCGGCTCGTGACGCCCCGGCGGCTCGTGACGTCCCAGCGGGCCCTCACGTCCTGGCAGGCCCTGACAGGACGGCGAGCCCTGACGTTCCGGCGGCCGACGGACAGCGTTACGAGAGCGTCCTCGTCCGCATCCTGCTGAACGAGGACGGTTCGATCCGCAGGGTGACCGCGCAGCATATCCGGACCGGCACCGAACGCCACTGGCCAGCGCTGGAGCGTGAGGCGCTGCCCGACTTCATCGAAGCGGCGATCGCCTCCGCGGCGCCGTCAGCGAAGGAGTCCACCGAATCGCCGGCCGCGCCGACACGAAACGGCCAGCCCGAGCGGGCACTCCCCGCTCAGGCCCACGGCGCCCCGGCCCGGGTCCACGGGGGAGTCCACGGGGCACGGGCCGGGGCTCAGGGCGCGCGTCCAAGGTCGTCCGCGGTTCTCTCGGTCGAGCGGACCCCACTCCGCGCGGCGGAGTCGTTCACCGTCACGATGGCCATCGAGCTTGCGGAGCCCGCGAGGCACGCCGACCGGCTCGCCTACAGCGCCGTCGTCGTGGCGACGCCGTTGACCGGTGGACCAAAGCAGACCGTCGCCAAGTCGGATGGGGTTCTCGCCACGACCTCGTCGACGATCAGCATCGCCGCGGCAGGCGGCCTGTCCCCCGGGACCTACCGGCTCGACGGCGCGGTCAGCCTGCGGGAGCCCGGCGCGGACCGCCCGGTGGACCTGGCCGGGCTCGCCGAAGGGCTGCTCGTCCAGGTGCTCCCCAACTAGGCCGGTTACGCGGACGCGCCGTCCCAGTCGATCCCGTTGGCCTGGAGCCACCGCCGGTCGGCTTCCGGCACCTCAGCGACCGCCGCCTCGCCCGGTGGCGCCTCGCCCGAAGGCACCGGGGCGACGGCAACCTGGCCCACGCGCAGCCCGCCCTTCCCGCCTACGTGGATGGCGGCTTCGTCGCCATGATCCAGAATGACCTTCTCATAGTGCGGCGGCCATCGCAGCAGCATGCGGCGGCCGCAGGTGGGACAGATCCACTCCTCGGCACCGGACTCGCCGCTGCCGGTGCGGATCATCTCGTGTCTTGCTGGCACCGTGCTTTCCTTCTTGCTGTCCGGGGCGCTCCCCGGGGCGCCGGCACCTCGGGTACGCCAGTCGGCTGTGGAGCGTCCTGGCTACCCACTTCTGTTGGTATACATTCCCGCTAACCGCGGGTCTGTATACATTTCCGCTAGCCGGTGAGCTTACAGCCCAGGCCGTCGGGTAACCGGCCGACACGGCGGGTGGCGTTCTCCCGGCTTAATTCACTCAGCGTGACCGTTAAGCGGTCTCGCAGAGCGCGATCAGCGCTGGTCCCTAGCTTCGCGCTGACAGTCTTCACGAAAACCAGGATGCGTGAAGCCGCTGAGATTACCCGAGCAGCCCGAGCGATGGAGCGCTGCCAGCAAGAAGGCCATACGCCCGATGAGGACGAGGAGGTCGGACCGCTGTGAGCGGCTCGGCGCAAAGACGGACCACGCTGACCGAGGCGCGAGAGGCCAGGATGGATCGGCCCGCCGTTGCCGAGGCATACGACCAGGCCCGGCTGCGCTTCGCATTGAGCGAGGCGGTACGGACTAGGCGGGAGGAACTCGGCTGGTCCCAGCGCCAACTCGCGGAGCGGGCAGGCATGACCCAGCCGGGCGTGGCCCGTTTCGAGGCAGGGGGAACCACCCCGACGATTCCGGTGCTGGAGCGGCTCGCCCGCGCTCTTGGGCTCCGGCTAACCGTCACACTTGATCCGGACCAGCGCCGCTCGGCATAGCCGGCCGGAAGCGCCGATCGTCCCTCACCTTCTCGTCAGGTGCCGCGGGGGCAGGGGTAGAACATCTTGCCGTTCAGGTCCACGTCGAACTTGACCGCGGCGAAGCCGTACGGCGGCGCGTAGACGATCCGGCAGAACGTGGCGAAGCGCCGTTTGGGCGGGCACGACTGCCCTGGGTTGCACACGTAGCCGTCCGCGCCGTACTCGGCCTCGCCAACCCACTTGCCCGTGGGCTGCGCCGCGGTCCGGTCGGTGCTGAAGTCATCCCAGCCGCACGGTGTCTTACCGGAAAGCCCGGTGCAGGTGATCCCGTACTGGCTGCTGCCGCGCACCTGAGCGGAGAAACACTGGTGGTAGACGTAGCACTCCTCGACCACCGCGCCGTCCGTGTACCGGCGTCCCCACCAGGACAGCAGCGGCGAGTTCTTCCACAGGCCGGTCATCCCGTAGCGGTGGATCTCGTTGAACGCGTAGGCCAGATAGTTCTGCGCGTCCCCCGGCGTGAGATGGAAGCCCGTGGTGGACGGCGGGTCGAAGCTGTCGATGTCGTCCAGCTCGACCGCGTCGAAACCCTTGGCCGCGCACATCCGGATCCGCTCGTCCAGCATTGGCTTGAGCGCGTCGAGCTGCCGGAAGTCCACCCACCGTTCCTGCGGGTAGCCGTAGTACACGTTGCCGAGCGCGGCGGCGGGGAAGTACCGCCCCGGTGTCCCGTCCGGCCGGTAGTCCTCCCAGGCCAGGTCGATGTAGCAGACGGCCTTCGGGTGCGGCAGGGTGGCCGCCTGCCACCTGGTGTGCAGCTCGCGCAGCTCGGCGGGGGTGGTCAGGAAGCCGTCGATGTCGTAGATGTCCACCGCGTGCGCCCCGGTCCGCTGCAGCGGCGTCACCCGGCCGATCTGCCAGTCCCAGCGCATCGGGTGCCCGGTCGCGTCCAGGTGCGGCGGGTACCAGCAGCGCCGGCCCGGCGCCGCCTGGCAGGGCAGCGGGGCGGGCATCGGCACCACACGCCAGGTGAACCGCGCGGTGGTCGCGCCGGCCTTGTCGGCGGTGCGCACCGCGACCCGGTGCCTGCCGGTGCGCAGCTTGCCGGTGTAGAAGACCCCGCTGGCCGGCATCGGCCGCCAGCGCCCATGGTCCACCCGGTACCGCTGGGCGGCCGGGCCGTCGGCGGCGCTGTAGTGCGGCGCGGCCACGCTGAAAAACTCCTCCGCCGACGCGGTGCGCCGCTCCGGCGTCCCGTTCACGAACGCGCTCACCGGTGGCCGCCCGGTCCGGTAGGCGCGCACGGTCCTGCTGGCGGTGGTGCTCACCGAGACGCTTTTGACGCTGAACGAAAATGTCGCGGGACTGGTCTCCACGACCTCGGAGGCGGTCTCGGTGACCTTCAGGAACCGGCCGGTATCGGCGTGACCTGCGACGTAGCGGTGGGCCGCGAACGGTGCGACCGTGGTGTCCGCGCCCGGCCGGCACTTACCCGATGCGGTGCAGGCGTCCCAGGAGTAGGCGACCTCGAAGGACAGCAGGCGGTCCCCTGGTGGCAGCCGCCCGGGCCGCCAGGACAGGCCCGCCGCCCGCACGGTCCCGCCGTCGCGCAGCGAACCGGTGATCCGCAGCGTCCCACGGTGCTGCGGCGGCGCAGTGTTGGCCCGGGGGAGCGACCCCCCGGAACCCCCCGATGTCGCAAGGCCACGTTCCTTCGTCACGAGGCCTTGCGACACGCTGGCCCGGGTGAGTGACCCTCGTGGTGCCGCGGCTGGCGAACCCAAGGCGCTGGCTGGAGCGGCGACGCCGGCGGCAGCCACGGCCAGGGCGAAGGCGGCGATCAGGCCGGGCCGGCGTAGCGCGGCGGTCATGAGATCGCGGGTCAGTGGCATCGGATTCCCTTCCTGGGACCGGGCCGGGGCGGGCCTGGGTCCGGCAGCTAGCGGGAGCCGGGGCGGGCCTGGCGGGGATCAGTGCGTCAGGCCGGGTGGCAGCAGTGCCTTGTGCGCGTCGAGCAGGTCGTCGCACATCGCGACGATCTGCGAGGTGGTCAGGGTGGCGGACGCGTTCGGGTCCAGCAGCGCCGCCTGGTACACGTGCTGGACATTGCCGTCCAGCGCCGCGCGCACGGTCAGCTCGACAACGTTGAGGAAGGTCCGGTTCAGCCCGGCAAGCTGTGGCGGGAGCGCGCCCACAGGCTGGGGCACGGCGCCTCCGGCGCCCAGCCGGCAGGGCACCTCGACGCAGCACTGCGCCGGCAGGCTGGTGATCAGATCGCCGTTCCTGACGTTCACATACAGTTCGCGCTCGGTGCCCGTCTCCAGGGAATGGATGAACTCCGAGGCCAGCTCGCCGGTGGGCTCGAGGTCCAGCGGCGTGCCCGCGTCCAGTTGGCGGGCCAGGTCCTCCAGTTCGCGCAGGTTCTCCTCCGACCTGGCCAGGTAGTCGCCGACGAAGATGCGGAACCGCTCGACCTGGTCGTCGTGGCGCATGAACCACGGCACGTACTCGGCGGAGTGCTCACTGGACTCGGTGGGGAAGTAGCCGAACCGGCGGAAAATCTCCACGCGCACCCGCCGCTGCAGTTCGGGCGAGGCGTCGATGATCTCGCGCAGCCGCGGGTACAGGGACCGGCCCTGGTGCTCGAAGCGCAGCACGAACGCCTGGTGGTTGAAGCCCGCGGTGACGAAGTCCACCTCTGCCGGGTCCAGCCCGGCCAGCCCGGCGAGGAACGCGTGGGTGTCCCTGACCGAATGGCACAGCCCGAACACGTTGCTGAACGGGGTGCCCTCGTACACGGCCCAGGGGAGCATCGCCATGGGGTTGGTGTAGTTCAGCAGGTAGGCGTCCGGGCACAGCCGGTACATGTCCTGGGCCAGGCTGGTCACCACCGGGATCGTCCGCAGCCCGCGGAAGATCCCGCCGATGCCGAGGGTGTCGCCGATCGTCTGCCGTACCCCGTAGCGCGCCGGGATGTCGAAGTCCAGCCGGGTCGCGTCGTACCCGCCGACCTGGATCTCGTTGATCACGTACCCGGCGCCGTCCAGCGCCGCGCTCCGGTCGGCCGAGGCGGTCACGGTCGCGGCCGAGCCGGTCTGCGCCACGATCCGGGTGGCCAGGGCGCGGGCGTGGGCGAGCCGCTCCGCGCTGACATCGTGCAGGGCCAGGTCCAACTCGCCGTTAAGCTCCGGATAGCCGCACAGGTCCGTCACCACGTTACGGGTGAACTCCACGCTGCCGGCGCCGATGAACGCGACTTTGACCACCTCGGCAGTGTCGCATTCCGTACAGCTTCGAGCAAGACTGCGCATCAAAGAGCGCTCAATAGTCCCGAAAGGGTTGACATCGATCCTTGAACGCGCGCGATGATGTCTGAAACATCCGCTCTTCGTGCAAGAATCGTCGGGCAACGGCCCGGATCCGGGGCGGGAACGAGGACGTCATGAGAACTCACTGGCTCAGCCTGGCCGTCGCGTCCTGTCTCGTCGCCCTGGGCCTTGCGGCCTGCGGATCCGACGCGAGCAGCGGTGGCTCTGGCGGCGGGAACTCCATCTCGATCTGGGAGGGGTGGACGGGGGCCGAGGCGAAGGCGTTCGCCCACCTGGTCAGCGTGTACCAGAAGCAGAACCCGGGCACCACGGTGAGCAGCCTGTACGTCAACAACGACAACACGCTGCAGAAGGTGCTCACCGCGGTGCGCGGCGGCAGCCCGCCGGACATCGCCTACCTGTACGGCTCCTGGGCGCCGAACGTGGCGCAGATCCCGCAGGTGGTGAACCTCACCAAGGTGGTACAGCGGCCCGGCGTGAACTGGAACGACTTCTGGGTCGGCGAGCGCGACGCGGCGACCGTCAACGGCAAGGTCATCGGCATCCCGGCGCTGGTGGACAACCTCGCCGTCGTCTACAACAAGACGCTGTTCGCCCAGGCGCACCTCCAGCCCCCGGCCGCGAACTGGACCTGGCAGCAGTTCGTGGCCGACGCCGCCAAGCTCACCAACCCGGCGAAGAAGCAGTTCGGCACCGCATACGTGACCCCGGGCAGCGAGGACACCGTGTGGCACTGGGAGGTGCTGCTGTGGGAGGCCGGCGGCCAGATCCTCAAGCCGGGTAACAAGCAGGCCGCGTTCGACTCGCCCGCCGGGCTGATGGCCCTGAACACGATTCGGCAGATGGCGGTCACGGACCACTCGATGTACCTGGACCCGGCCGACTCGGCCTACGCCAACCTGTTCAACTCGGGCAAGATCGGCATGCTGGTGACCGGGCCGTGGGACCTGTCCGGGTTCCCCAACATCCACTACGGCGTGCAGATCATGCCGTCGTTCCCCGGCGCCACCGGCGGTCACCAGACCATCTCCGGCCCGGACAACTGGGTGATCTTCAACAACGGCGCGACCCAGACCGCGGCGGCGGAGAAGTTCCTGCTCTGGCTCACCGCGCCGGCGCAGGTGAAGTACTGGTCGCTGGCCACCGGGGACCTGCCGACCCGGCAGTCGGTGACCACACCGGGCTTCCTGTCATCGATGAACAAGGCATTGCCCGGCGTGAACACGTTCGTCACCAACCTGGGCAACGTCCACCAGGCGCGGCCGCAGACCCCCACGTACCCGAAGGTCTCCCAGATACTCGGCACCATGGTCGTGTCGGTGCTGCTCGGCAAGAGCCAGCCGCAGGCCGCGCTCAACAGCGCGGCCCAGCAGGTCAACCAGGCGCTCGCCAGCTCGAACGGCTGACGTGGCCGCGCCCTCTGTCCTGCTCCGGCGCAGGCGCCCCGCGCAGCCCGGCCGCGGGCGCCCGGAGCCGGCGTCGGCCGCGCGACGACGCCCGAGCGCGTCGGAGCAGCTCACCGGGTGGGCCTTCGTGACGCCCGGGGTCGCGATCATCCTGCTGTTCGGCGCGGTGCCGATCGTCTGGTCGGCGGTGATGTCGTTCCAGCGCAACAACCTGCTGACCGGCAACACCCCGTACGTAGGGCTACGGAACTACCGGCTCATGCTGCACGATCCGGTGGTGGCCCAGGCGGTCGAGCACACGTTCGTCTACACCGCGCTGTTCGTGCCCGGCGTAATGATCGTCGGCCTGTTCCTCGCGGTGGCCATGAACCGGAAGATCAGGTTCATCTCGGTGTACCGCACCGCCGCCTACGCCACCATGGCCATCTCGACGATCAGCGAGGCGATCGTCTTCATCTGGCTGTTCGACCCGTCCTACGGGGTGATCAACTACTTCCTCAGCCTGGTGGGCATCCCGCCGCAGCAGTTCCTGAACTCTCCCTCGCAGGCGCTGTTCGTGATCGTGGCCATGACGATCTGGGGCTGGACCGGCTTTTCCGTGGTCATCTACCTCGCGGCGCTGCAAGGCGTGCCGCAGATGCTGATGGACGCGGCGGCCGTGGACGGGGCCAGCAAGTGGACCACGTTCCGCCGGGTCACCCTGCCGCTGCTCAGCCCGGCCTCACTGTTCCTGGCGGTGTGGCTGACGATCAACGCGCTGCAACTGTTCGACGAGGTGTACCTGAGCACCCAGGGCGGGCCGCTGAACGCCACCACCGTCCTCGTGTACTACCTCTACAACCAGGCCTTCGTCAACTTCAACTTCGGCTACGCCTCCGCCATCGCCTACTTCCTGTTCCTGATAATCATCGTGGTCACCGCGATCCAGTTCCGCGTCGGCCGCCGGTTCACGCACTACAGGTCCTGACATGGCCGCATCCGCCCAAGCACTGCCCCGCCGCCGGTTCCGGCTGCCGTTCAGCCCGTGGCACCTGGTGCTGGTGCCCGCCACCCTGGCGCTGATCTTCCCGTTCGTGTGGCTGGTGGTGACCTCGCTGGAGACGCCCGCCGAGGCGCTGCACTTCCCGCCGGTGCTCGTCCCGCGCGAGCTTCACTTCGCCAACTACCCGGACGCCTTGGCGGCCGCCCCGTTCGGCCGGTTCTTCCTCAACAGCGCGGTGGTCGCGGTGACGACCGTGCTGTTCAACCTGGCGTTCTGCTCGCTGGCCGGGTACGCGTTCGCCCGGCTGCGGTTCCTCGGCCGGGGCGCCTTGTTCGCGGTGATCATGACCACGCTCATGGTGCCGTTCCAGGTGACGATGATCCCGCAGTTCATCATCACCAAATGGCTCGGTGTCCACGTCCTCGCGCAGGTCGGGATCAACCACATCGGCGCGCTCATCCTGCCCAACGCGGCGACCGCGTTCGGCATCTTCTTCCTGCGCCAGTTCTTCAAGACACTGCCGGTCGAGTACGAGGAGTCGGCCCGGGTGGACGGCGCGAGCAGGCTCAAGGTGCTGTGGCGCATCGTGCTGCCGCTGTCGGCGCCCGCGCTGGCCACCCTCGCCGCGCTGACGTTCCTTGACTCGTGGAACAACTTCCTGTGGCCGCTGATCGCCGTCACCTCGACCGACCAGATGACGCTGCCGCTCGGGCTGGCCACATTCCAGGGCGCGCACGCGACCGACTGGACGCTGCTGATGGCGGGCAACGTGATGAGCCTGGTCCCGATGCTGCTGATCTTCGTCGTGGCCCAGCGGTACTTCGTCCGCTCGATCGCCGCGACCGGGCTCGCCGGGACATGAGGAGGGGTGACGTGGGCGACGACGACACAAGGCGGGCCGGTGAGCTGGCCGGGGACGGCGTGAGCGCGGCCGGCAGCATCGACGCCGAGGTGGCCTCGCAGCCGGCCTGCTGGCTGCGCGCCGCCGGCCTGGCGGGAAGCGTCGCGCACCTGCTGCCGGCCCCCGGGGAGCGGGTCGCGGTGACCGGCTGCGGCACGTCGTGGTTCATCGCCCAGTCCTACGCCGCGCTGCGTGAGGCGTCCGGGCAGGGCGAGACCGACGCGTTCGCCGCCTCGGAGATGCCGGTGCGGCGGCGCTACGACCGCGTCGTGGTGCTGTCCCGGTCCGGCACCACCACCGAGATACTGCAACTGCTTGACCGGCTGGCCGGCGCCGTGCCCACCGTGGCGATCACCGCCGACGCGCAGACCCCGGTCGCGGGGGCGGCCGACGCGATGATCGCGCTTGACTTCGCCGACGAGATGTCGGTGGTGCAGACCCGGTTCGCCACCACGGAACTGGCGCTGCTGCGGGCCCACCTGGGCCAGGACATGACCGCGGTGGCCGCCGCAGGCCAGAAGGCCCTGGCCGAGCCGCTGCCCGCGGCGCTGACCGGCGCCAGGCAGTTCACCTTCCTCGGCACCGGCTGGACCTATGGCCTGGCCAACGAGGCGGCGCTCAAGCTGCGCGAGGCCGCCGGGATGTGGACGGAGTCCTACCCGGCCATGGAGTACCGGCACGGCCCGATCTCGGTCACCGGGCCCGGCAGCGTGGTCTGGCTGCTTGGCCCGGCGCCGGACGGGCTGCCCGCCGAGGTGGCCGCGGCCGGCGGGATGGCCTGGCAGAGCGGCCGGGATCCGCTGGCCGAGCTTGTCCTGGTGCAGCGGCTGGCCGCCACGGTGGCGCGGGCGCGTGGCCTGGACCCGGACCGGCCGCGCAACCTGACCAGGTCCGTGATCCTGGCTCCGCCAGCCCGGGGGGGCGACCCCCCGGGCCCCCCCGATGGCCCCAAGGCCCATTCCTTCGTCACGGGCCTTGGGCCGCGCTGAGCACCGGGCGCCGATGATCCTGGTCGTCAGCCTGAACCCGGCCCTGGATGTGACCCACCACGTGGCCGGGGTGGACTGGTCCGGGGTGAACCGGCCGCAGCAGGTCGGCACCGCACCGGGCGGCAAGGGGCTCAACGTGGCCAGGACGCTGCACGCCCTGGGCGCCGCTGTGCAGGTCGTCGGGCTGGCGGGCGGGGTCACCGGCGAGGCGGTGGCCGCCGGGCTGGCCGCGGCCGGGGTTGCGGGTGCCTTCGCCCCGATCGCCGGGCAGACCCGGCGCACGTTCGCCGTGGTGGATACCAACAGCCACGACACCGCCTTGTTCAACGAGCCAGGGCCCGCCGTCACGGCCGGCGAGTACCACGAGTTTCTCGTTTTGTATGAAAACTCGCTGGCTGGCTGCGACGCGGTCGTCCTGTCCGGGAGCCTGCCGCCGGGACTGCCTGAGGAAAGCTACGCCGGGCTGGCCGCGCGGGCTGCCGCCGCGGCGGTGCCGGTGGTCCTGGACGCCGGGGGCGCGGCGCTGCGGCGCGGCGTGGCCGCAGGCCCGGCGATTGCCAAGCCGAACCTGGCCGAACTGCAGGGTGCGGTGCGCCGGCCGCTCGTCGGCTTGGCCGCCGTCGCAGCCGCCGCGGCGGAGCTGCGGGCCGCTGGAGCGCACGCGGTGGTGGTGTCGCTCGGCGGTGAAGGGCTGCTCGCGGTCACCGGCGAGGGGACCTGGCACGCGGCGCCGCCGGCCCAGGTGGCGGGCAACCCGACCGGGGCCGGTGACGCCGTGGTCGCCGGGCTGGCGCACGGGCTGGTGCTCGGCACGCCGTGGGCCGATCGGCTGCGGCACGCGGCGGCGCTCGGCACCGCCTGCGTCGCGGCCCCGGCCGCCGGGCAGTTCGCCGAGGCGGACTACCAGCGGGCACTGGCCGGGATCCAGGTCACCGAGTGGGCGGGCCGCTGATGCCGGCCGTCGGCATGGCCGAGATCGTCGGCCCCGCGTCCGCGAAGGGCCGGGGGGTCGGCGCGTTCAACATCATCGGGATCGAGCACGCCGAGGCGGTCATCGCCGGGGCGGAGGCGGCGGGGGCGCCGGTGGTGCTGGCGATCAGCCAGAACTGCGTGGCCTACCACGGGGCCGTGGAACCGATCGCGCGGGCCGCGCTCGCCCTGGCGGGGTCCGCGGCCGTGCCCGTCGCGGTGCACCTGGACCATGCCACGGGCGAGGACCTGGTGCGGGCCGCCGTGGCCGTGGGCGTGGGCTCGGTCATGTACGACGCGTCCGCCGCGCCGCATGCGCAGAACGTGGCGGCCACGGCCGAGGTGACCCGGTGGTGCCACGAGCGGGGGGTGTGGGTCGAGGCCGAGATCGGCGAGATCGGCGGCAAGGACGGCGCGCACCATCCCCGTACCCGGACCAAGCCGGGCGAGGCGGCCTCCTACGCCGCCGCCACCGGCGTGGACGCGCTGGCCGTGGCGGTCGGCAGCTC
>Ga0070709_10000242_pt1 | contig 35190 bp, 30 predicted proteins | sample LARL51metaG_FD_65449 | JGI IMG/M metagenome (GOLD analysis project Ga0070709, IMG submission 65449) | Corn, switchgrass and miscanthus rhizosphere microbial communities from Kellogg Biological Station, Michigan, USA - LAR L5-1 metaG | ecosystem: Host-associated > Plants > Roots > Rhizosphere ... | reverse complement strand
ATCGGTGCGTCGCTCTCGAACGCGCTCGCGGGCTTCGTCAGCGACAAGTTCGGCAGCGAGATTGCCTTCCTCGGACTTGCCGCCGTGGCGGCGCTGGGACTTGCCGTGATCGCCACGCTGATGCCGGAGACGCGGCGAGTCGAGGACGGCAAGGCCCTTGCGTGAAGGCTCAGCGCGCCTTGGTCATCCCGACAAAACCTTCCCAGCGTTCCAGGCGCTGCTTGGCGAGCTCGCGATGCAGGTCGCGGATCCGCTGCGATTCGGCGCAAAAATTCTCGTAGGCCTGCTTGGCGAATTCGGTCTGCAGCTCGAACACCTTGTCGAGCGAGCGCACGCCCCAGAATTTTTCGAAGAAGGACGTGGTCTGATCCAGCGAACGGCGGGTGAGGTCGCTATAGGCGCTCGCAATGGTCTCGTAGCTGACCGGGGCGGCCTCCACCGCCGCATCCGAAACGGCCTCTACCGGCGCGGCCGAAGCTGCCTCCACCGGCGCAACCGAAACGGCCTCCAGCGGCGCGACCGGAGCGGGTTCTTCGGGCGCAACCTGGACGGTTTCCGCTGCCGGAGCCGGGACGGATTCCACCGATGCGGCGGGCGACCAGTCGATCGCGGCGAGAGCGGCCGGGGCCAACTCGGTCGAGACATCGGCCGCACTCACGGCCTCGGGGGCGGCCGATGAATTATCGCCAGCAGCGGTTTCGATTGGAAAAGCCTCAATCGTCGCCGTCGCCGCGCTGGCGTCAGGCGGAGACGTCGTGAGCGCGGGGGCGCTGATTGTGGCGTCCTCGATCGTCGCGACAGGCGGCTCGATCGCTTCAATGGTATCCTGCAACTGATCCGGCTGAGGAACCTGTTGGGCGGCCTCCAAAACCGCCTTGCGCTTGCGTGCTTCTGCCGCCTTCTTGCCTTCGCCCTTCTTCTTGCGCTGGCCAGGCTTTCCGGTCGGCTTATTCCCATCAGCACTCAACATTATCGGCTCGCTCCATGGTTCCAATATCGAATCCGCAGCAAGTTTCTGGCATCTTTGCGCTTAATTCGGGGTTATCGCTTGTCTTTGGCATGGCGGGCATGTGTCCACATTTGGAAGTTGAACCCGCACCGCGCCGCGCTCATTCCGCGCTGGTTGTAGCCACGTTGCGGCAAAAGAAAACCCCCGCATTGGGGGTAAGTCGGGCGAAGTTCGCCATGACCTCGGTCATTGACACGAGATGGCCCTGACCGCCTAGCAGTTCGGCATTCCAGCGGGGCGGACCGCGGCGTTGGCATTGGCGCTGGTGCCGCCAGAACCTGTCGTGCCCGTGCTGCTCGATCCCGGCGAATTTGCCGATCCGACCGTGCTCTTGGTGTTGCCGGATGGCCCGGTTGCGTTGGTGCCGCTTCGGTCGCGAACGACGTTGCTGCTCACATCCCAGCACTGGTTGGTCGCCGTGCCGCTCTCGCTGGAGCCCGCTCGGGTTCCCTGCGCGTTCGCGGCGCCGCCAAGCGCCAGAATTGCGGCACCGAGCGCCGTGGCGGAATAAAGGCTTTTCATGGAGGTGTCCTCCCCTTGCAAGGCCGGCAGGAGCGCCGACGGAGGTCAATGCCGGCTTTGTCGCGGCGTTCCTCCTGCAGCCGGATCGACGATTGCAGGGTCAGCGGGCGTCGGGGCTCTCGCTGGCGATATGGTTTGCGGCCAGCATCTGAAAAATCCGGTCGGCCACGATCTGGTGGCCCTCGGGCGTCCAATGCGGGCCCCAGCCGGCCGTGTAATGCGGGGCGCCTTCGAGTTTTGCGAACGGGATCGCCTTCGCCTCCAGATAGCTGGCCAGCGCGGCGTCGTGCTGCTGGATCGCCACGAAAAACCTGGCGCCGTTGCCTTCGACGAATTCGCGGATCTTTCCCACAAGCTTTTCGGTCGGATCGGGCACGAACACCGGCGGGTCGCGAAGACGTAAGTAGACGTCGGTCGCGAGCCGGGCGAGCCACAGGTTTCGCACCAGCCAGTCATCCCGGTAGTAGAGCAGGTGCGATTTCGGGACGGGCTGTCCCATCAGCGCCAGAGAGCCGTCCGGTTCGGTCGCGAAATACGGTTTGTGATAGTTGGCGTAGCGGACGTTCGTCACGTTGTCCAAGCGGTCGTTTTCCGCGCAGAACACGAGCACGACGACAGCCGGTTTGACCTTCGGCCACAACCGCTTCAGGAGCAGGTATTCCTGGTCAGTGCCGTATCCCGCAACGCCTGCCGCGAGGATCTTGTAGCCGGGGAGTCTTGGTTTCAACAGCTCGCTGAAGCGCTCGCCGGCTTCGGAGTCGAGGCCCCAGACAAAGGAGTCTCCCAAAAACATGATGGTCGGCTTGCCGCCTGGCGTGAACTCCGCGTCACGCAGACCGAGGCTGTTGTGCCTGAAATGCGTGGTGCGGAAGGTCGTCATCTGCGACGCCAGATTCGGCACCGGCGCCCAGCCGAGCTCGGCGTCATAATCGTAACCGGGAGAATGCTCGCTCACGGTGTCGCGCAGCTCGCTCAAGTCGGCGATGCGGAGAGCAACTTCCAGCACGGCCAGGGTCACGACCACGATGAGCAGCGGTTGAGCGATCGACGAGAGGATGTGCCGGACGCGGTCGCGCTTCATGCAGTGCTTCGTCGTCATCGGTACTGTCGAAATATTTCATTTCTTATAGACCCTGGCGCGCGTTGGCGGATCACATCTCGGTCAAGGGCGGGTGAACGCGGCCAAGCCGGCGCGACCGGCCGGCGCCGTTCGGCCGCGGTCCGGCGTTTCGCCTAGCGCGCCAGCGCCCGCTGATACAGCGCGCCGTAGCAGGCCGCCGACAGGTCCCAGCTGAAGCTGCGCGCCATGGCGTTGCGCCGCATGGCGTCGAGGCGATCGGCCGCCATGAAGGCTGCGAATGCGCGGCGGATGCCGCCGCGGAAGGACTCGATCGAGGGAGCGCTGAACAGAAAACCGGTCTCGCCGTCGGTGATGGTTTCGGCGAGGCCGCCGGTCTGGTGGCCGATCGGCAGCGAGCCGAAGCGCTGCGCATACATCTGGCTGAGGCCGCACGGTTCGAAACGCGACGGCATCAGCGTGAAATCGCTGCCGGCAAAGATCCGCCGCGCCTGGGCATCGTTGAAACCGATCGCGACCCCGATCGCGTCAGGCCTGCGCCGATGCGCATCGACCAGCGCCTGCTCGAGGTCAGGCTCGCCGGTGCCGGTCACCACGATCTGGCCGCCGGTCTCGATGATCTCGTCGGCCGCCGACAGCACGAGGTCGATGCCCTTCTGATGCACCAGCCGCGCGACGAGGCCGAACAACGGTCCGCGCGAGACCGCGAGCCCGAACTGCTTGCGGACATAGTCGGCGTTGGCGCGCTTGCCGTCCCAGTCGCCGGCGCCGAACGGCTGCGCCAGCTGCGCGCAGAAGCGCGGGTCCCAGCTCTCGTCGATGCCGTTCAGGATCCCGGTCAGCTCTCCGGCCTCGGAGCGCATCCGCAACAGGCCCTCCAGCCCGCAACCGAGTTCGGGCGTGGTGATCTCCCGCGCATATGTCCCGCTGACGGTGGTCAAATGCGATGCGTAGACGATGCCGCCCTTGAGGAAGGAGGTTTTCCCATAAAACTCCAGCCCATCGATGTGAAATGACGCTTCCGGTGCGCCGATCCGGCGCAGCGTCTCTCTCGGAAACAGGCCCTGATAGGCGAGGTTGTGGATCGTCAGCACCGACGGGAGCCGGGCGCCGCTCCAGGCGAGGTACGCCGGCGTCAGCGCCGCCTGCCAGTCATTGGCATGCACGACGTCGGCTGCCCAATTGCCGTCCAGCCTGCCCATCGCAAGCTCGGCAGCGGCGGCGGCCAGGCGGCCGAAGCGAATGTCATTGTCGGGCCAGTCCCGGCCGGTTTCGTCGCCGTAGGGATTGCCGGGCCGGTCATAGAGTTCCGGGCAGATCAGGACATAGACCGGCAGCCCGTCGCGGGTGGCGGCCCGGCCGAGCGCGGCGCCGGGCATCTCGGCCATCGGCCCGCAGCGGCCGATGATCTCGAGCTGGCTGATCTGTTCGACGACGTCGCGACAGCCCGGTAGCAAAACGCGGACGTCGATCCTGGAGCGGAGTGCGCGCGGCAGCGCGGCGGACACGGCGGCGAGCCCGCCCACGCGGACGAAGTCGTCCATTTCCGTCGTGACAAAGAGAACCTTCAAGAGATGCCCCTCGGGAGTTCTGATTGCTGCTATGCAAGAACGGGTCCAGTTTTTCAGGCGAACGGGCGGCGCGTGCCAGGGGGCACGTTGCGCGCGAGACGCTTTCGCTGACGGTGGGCGGCAACTAGAAAAGGAAACAAATCAAACTGCCCGAGAGGGTATGTCAGGGAGCGTCAAGGTGGTGGTAACCGCGAAAGACAAGAGTAATTTGACGGGAAGCTTTGCCGGCCTGCGTGTATTGGATTTTTCCACCACGATCGCCGGGCCGCATTGCACGCGGATGCTCGCCGATCTCGGCGCCGAAGTGATCAAGATCGAGTCATCGGAAGGCGAAACCATGCGCATCCGCCCGCCGGTGCGCAACGGCTGTTCGACGGCGTTCGGCCAGCTCAATGTCGGCAAGAAGAGCCTGGTGCTGGACCTGAAATCGGAAGCCGGGCTGGAAGCGGTTCGTCGCCTGGTCGAAAACGCCGACGTGCTGGTGGAGAATTTTCGGCCCGGCGTGATGAAGCGCCTGAAGCTCGATTTCGAGACCCTCGCCGGGCTCAACCCGCGGCTGGTCTATTGCTCGATCTCCGGCTACGGCCAGAGCGGTCCGTCAGCAGAGCTGTCGGCCTATGCGCCGGTGATTCATGCCGCCTCCGGCTATGAAATGGCGCACCTTGCCCATCAGTCGGGCAGGACACGGCCGGACAATTGCGGCATCTATCATGCCGATGTGCTCTCCGGCGTCTATGCATTCGGGGCCATCGGCGCCGCGCTTTATCAGCGCGAGAAGACCGGGCGCGGCCAGCACATCGACGTCTCGATGCTGGAGGCGATGCTGTCGCTCACGCTCAACGAGGTGCAGTGGTCGCAATTCGAGACCAAACCGTACCAGCGCGCGGTGTTCGGACCGATCCAGACTTCCGACGGTTATGTCATGGTCGCGGTCGCCAGTGAGAAGACCTTTCAGGGACTGGTGCGGGCGATCGGCCGCGCGGAATGGATCGATGATCCGCGGTTCGCACGATATGTCGAACGCCGCCAGAACTGGACAGGCTTGATGGACGGCGTCGAAGCCTGGTCGCGCGGCGTTACGACGGCACAGTGTCTCGCCGCGCTCGCGGAGGAGGGGGTTCCGTCCGCGGCCTACCGCACGGTGAAGGAAGCGCTGGAGGATCCGCAGCTCGTCCACCGTGGCGCGCTGGTCGAGGTCGAGGATGGCGGCGGCTCGTTCAAGGTCCTGAACCAGCCGTTCCGAATGTCGGCGGCCAGGGTTGCCGCGGGGCCGAAGATGGCGACACTCGGTGAGCACACGCGGACTTTACTGAAGGACATCGGCCTGACGGCGGACGAGATCGCGGCGTTCGGACATTCATGACGCAGGACTGGAGCCTGCTCCGTTTCGATTGGATCGGAACGGAGGCTCAAGATGGCCCGACGGGTCATGTTGACGTCGAAGCGAACATGTCAACGAATGCCCTGACCGTGCCGGCCACCATGTCTTCGGACACATGCCAGGCCGCGCCATCGTCGGCCGCATAATAGTTGCTGGCGTTGGATCCCGCCCATCTGAAGATCTCAAATGATGGCCAGTACAAGATGTTCGATACGTTCGAATTATTGACCACCTCATGTGCGACCAACCGCATCGTGCTCTTTGACAGACAGTCGGCTTGAACGGCCGACTCGAATTCGAAGGAAGCCTGCAACGGCACCGGAGAAACGGTGACGACGATCCTGATATCGGGGGATATGTCCCTGATGAACTTTATCAAATAGAGCACATTGTCGACGTTTTCTTTGACGCTCGTCGTCCGGAACAGATATTTCTCCGCCAGCGCCCTGGAATTGAGGGCGCTTGGGCGCGGCAGGACGAAATTGCCGGTGGTCCTGTCAAAAAAAGCGGGAGCAACACCGAGCGTCAAGATGAAGACATCGCTGTTCTTGATGACTTCGAGGGCGGCTTCCTTGTTCCAGCGCGGCGGCAGCAGTTCGACGATCCGATCGCGAATTGCGTCGTCGATGCCGGCATCGCTGAGCCAATCGACGAATGCCCTGTTCGCGAATGTCGTGTTGATGTATTCGGAGATTTCCATGTGATGGCTGACATAGCCGCTGGTGTTCAAGCTCTCGGACAGGTTTCTGGCGAAGCAGGAACCCATCGTGAAGAAACGGGTGTCCTTGTTCAGGAACCTGTCTTCGCGGTTCAGATTGACGGCGATATGATCCCTGATCAGCTTCTGAAAATCGCCGAGGAAATCTTGTGTGTCCGGGTAGCGGCCGACCCTGCTCCGTTCGGCTCTGGAGGTTGTCTGGTTGAGGCGCGATCTTGCGATTTCCAAAGTCTCTCGATTGGCCGCGGTGTCGAAATGAGCCGGATCAAGCACGATCGCTTTTTCAAGGCTGGAAATCGACTCCTCAAAAAGGCCCCGCATGGTCAGCATTTCACTGAGCGCGTGATAGTCGCCCGCGTTGTTCGATGCGTGGGCCAGCTTCCGGAAAAGTTCGATTGCCTTGGCCAATGGTCCCACACGGCCGCATAGCACCGCCGCGCTTCTGATCACATCAAGACTCTGCTCAGTCGGATGGTCGAAGATTTCGGGATACGCGTCCAGGATCGATAGCATCAGATCGCGCGCCTCAGCAGATTTCTTGTGCGTGCCATCGTCGAGAAGCTGAGCATAGACGAACCGCGCGTTGATGTCGCTGTTGTCCAACTCGAGAACCTTCCTGAACACCAGCTGGGCGCTCGTGTAATCCTTGTCTTGTATGTATTTATAGCCGAGTTCTCTCATCTGACGGAGACGTGCTTCAAGCGCGGGGGGAGCAACCTGCTCCGGCTTGAAACGCGCCTTGTTCTTCCGGCTCATGCGGTGGTCCCTTGTTGAAATCGAATTCACCTGGTTCCGAATCCGAGCGGCATCCGGCTTTGCCCTGAACGCGGCAGCGAACTGCGGTCTGGTAAGGAAACTCGGAAACTCGGAAACTCAAGACGCGAGCGTGGCTTGACTAGGAGATCCGCTCGACGGGCTCGCCCTGAGACGGAGGTCGAATGTTTGAAACGCCATGCCGGCATTCATCACGATGCCGAAAACCGTGAGTGTGAGCCCAGCGCTGCGTGGCCGCCGATCCGCCGCCCTTTGCCCGTCGTCGAGACGGTGGGGCCGTGGTGAGCGTCTGAGGCCAACGCAGCCCGCCGTCCTCGCGCCCCCGCTGATTCGGCTGGAACTGGACGCTAGCTTGGATTTCCGGTTGGTGCCAGCACGGGCGCTTGCGGGGGGACAATTGGGACCGGCTGATGGTCAGAGGTCGGCGAAGACGCGCCCGGGCTGACGATTTCCGCTGCGCAGGGGCTTGCGGCTTTTCATCCCGCATCATTCGTCGGCCTTGCCGGTAGAGTCATTTCCGGCCAAGGTGATGCGACCTCGACCACCGATCCGGAACACCGGACGACGAGGATGCCGGAGGAAGCTGCATGGGAGCCAAGATTCGCGCGCGCAATGTTGCGTCAATTTTCCTTGTCGCGGCATTTGCCGCCGCGCTGGCGGCAGCTCCTGCCAGCGCGCAGAAGCAGGGCGGCAGCATCACCGTCGGGCTCGAGCTCGACATTCCCGGTTTCGATCCTTTGAAGGTCGGTGTCTACGACACCTCGGCCGAGACCGCGGCGGCGGCGATCTTCGACACGCTCACCACGCTCGACGACGAGGGCGAGCCGGCCCCCAAGCTTGCGGTCTCCTGGAGCCACTCCGACGATTTCAAGACCTGGACCTTCAAGCTGAGGCCGGGCGTCAAATTCCATGACGGCACGCCGTTCAACGCACAAGCGGTGAAGGAGAATTTCGATCGCCAGAAGGACCCGGCGAACAAATGCCGCTGCGCGTTCTACGTCGCCTACATCCATGATGTGGAGGCCGCGGATGAGATGACCGCTGTGTTCCACCTCAACGATCCCCAGGTCAACCTGCCGGCACTCTTGTCGCTGCAGAATACAAACGAAGTCATGCAGTCGCCGACCGCGTGGAAGACAAAAGGTGACGACTACAGCCGCAATCCCGTCGGCACCGGGCCCTACATCCTGAAATCATGGATCGCCGGCGACCGCATGGTGCTGGAGAAAAATCCGGACTACTGGAACAAGGGCCATCCCTATCTCGACCGCATCGTGCTGAAGCCGCTGCCGGATGCGCAGTCGCGCTTTGCGAGCCTGCAATCGGGCGAGGCTGATATCGTCTGGGATGACGAAGCCGACCCCGACAATATCCAGCGGGCGCAGAAGGATCCGAAGCTGACCGTCCACACCTATGAAGGATCGGGAGCTCAGGTGAGCGCCTTTAACACCAAGACTCCGCCGCTCGACGACGTCCGCGTGCGGCAGGCGCTGGTCATGGCACTCGATCGCAAGAAGGTCTCGCAGGCGATCACCAACGGGCTCGCCCGTCCGGCCACCAATCCTTACGGCGATGGCTCCTGGGTCAAGTGCAAGGATGACGGCGCACTGCCTGAGGATGCTGAAAAAGCAAAGGCGCTGCTGAAGGACTACGGCAAGCCGGTCGAGTTCAAAATGCTCGTTACCGCGACCCCGCGCGGGCGCACCATCGGCCAAGTCTACCAGCAGCTCTGGAAACGGATCGGGGCCAATGTGGAGATCGAGCAGGTCGATCAGGCCACCATCCCCCCGCGCGCTTTCATGCGCCAGTTCCAGCTGACGCCGTGGCGGATCGTCGATCTTGCCGATCCCGATCCGCAGATGTACGCCAATTTCCACACCGGCAGCCCGGTCGCGCTTGCCAACTATTCCGATCCCGAGCTCGACCGTCTGCTGGAGCACGCCCGAACCACGGCCGATCTCGACCAGCGCACGGAAGACTATTGTGCGATCAGCCGGCTGATCAACAAGCAGGCGATCTGGTTCTGGAGTTTTCAGAACACCTACTACGCGATTTCGAACGCGCGGCTGAAGGGCCTGCCAAAGATGTACGGCGGGGTGATCGACGTTTCCGACGCCTGGCTGGACTGATCGGCGATGCTGGGATTTTTGGCCCGGAGGCTGCTCTACCTCGTGCCGGTGCTGCTGGCCGTCTCGCTCCTGACCTTCCTGATCGCTTCGCTGCTCCCCGGCGATCTTGCTTATGTGATCCTCGGCGACCAGGCGACGCCGGAGAAAGTCGCGGCGCTGCGCCACGACATGGGCCTCGACCAGCCGATCTGGTGGCGTTATCTCGGCTGGCTCGGCCACGTCCTGGAAGGTGATCTCGGCCGCTCGTTCCGCACCGGGCAGACCGTGCTGCAGGCGGTGAGCGAGCGGCTTCCCGTCTCGATCGAGCTGATGCTGCTCGCCGAGGGCATCGGGCTTCTGGTCGGCGTTCCCCTGGCGATCGCCTGTGCGGCGCGGGCCGGCGGCGCCTTCGACCGCTTCGTGACCGGCACCGCGTTCGGCATGCTGTCGGTGCCGACCTTCCTCTCCGCAATTCTCCTGATCTATCTGTTCGCGGTGGAGCTGCATCTGTTGCCGGCCACCGGCTATGTGCCCCTCGCGGAGGATCCGCTCGCCAATCTGCGCTTCTTCGTCCTCCCTGCGCTGACACTCGGCCTGGCGGAATGGCCGACCATCATGCGCGTGCTGCGCTCCGACATGATCGCGACGCTGCAGGAGGATTATGTCGCGCTGGCGAGGGCCAAGGGCCTGACACCCTGGCGCATCCTGTTCGTGCATGCGCTCAAACCGTCGTCGCTGACGCTGGTCACCGTGACCGGGATCAATATCGGGCGGCTGATCGGCGGCGCCGTCATCGTCGAGTCCATTTTTGCGCTGCCGGGCATCGGCCGGCTGATCGTCGGTGCGATCTACACCCGCGATCTCGTCATCCTGCAGGGCGCGGTGCTGCTGGTCGCCGCCGGCTTCGTCGTGGTGAACGTCATCGTCGACATGCTGTATGCCGTTCTCGACCCGAGGATCCGCCATGGCCACGCTTGAGCTTGGCATCCGCGACAAGGTGGTTGTCGCGCCGGCGCGAGAGCGCTCGCGCGGGCTGGGGCTGCTGTTCTGGGCCGCGATCGCCTGGATCGTCATCATTTTCGCGGTTGCCATCCTCGCCGACCTGTTGCCGCTGCCGAGCCCGACCGACATGGACATGCTGGAGAAGCGGGCGGCGTTTTCCGCCGCGCACTGGCTCGGCACCGACGGACTCGGCCGCGACGAACTGGCGCGGCTGATTTTTGGCGCACGCAGTTCGCTCGTGGTCGGCCTCTGCGCGCCGGTCATCGGCGTCGTGATCGGCGGTGCGCTCGGCGTGCTGGCCGGTTATTTCCGCGGCCGCTTCGAGACGCTGGTGGTCGGAAGCCAGGACGTACTGCTCGCCTTTCCGCCGCTGATCCTGGCGCTCGCGGTCACCGCCTATCTCGGCCAGTCCATCTTCAATCTCACCCTGATCCTCGGCGTGCTCGGCATCCCCGCCTTCACGCGGGTGGCGCGCGCCGCGACGCTGGCGCTGTCGCGCCGCGAATTCGTCATTGCCGCGCAGGCGCTCGGCGCCACCCATGCGCGCATCCTGCTGCGCGAATTGCTGCCGAACGTGCTGCTGCCGCTCACCGCCTTCTTCCTGGTCGGCGTCGCGATCACGATCGTCGGCGAGGGCGCGCTGTCGTTCCTCGGGCTCGGCGTGCCGCCGCCCGAGCCAAGCTGGGGCAGCATGATCGGGGAGGGACGAGAGAGCCTGGACATCGCGCCGAGGCTTGCCTTCCTGCCGGCGATAGCGATGTTCCTCTCGGTGCTCTCCTTCAATCTGGTCGGCGACCGCCTGCGCGCGCTGACCGATCCGCGCCAGGGGACGCTGTGACCGTGTCTGCGCTGCTGTCGGTCGAGGATGTCGCGGTCGACCTGCCGACGCCGCGCGGCAATCTGCGCGCCGTCGATCATGTCGACCTGTCGGTTGCAGCCGGGCAGACGCTCGGCATCGTCGGCGAATCCGGTTGCGGCAAGACCATGCTGTCGCGCGCGATCCTGCAATTGCTCCCGAAGCAGGCAAGGCTCGCCGGGCGCGTGCTGTTCGACGGCCAGGACCTGCTGCGGCTCAGCGCGCGCGCCTTGCGCAAGCTGCGCGCCCGCTCGCTCGCGGTCGTATTCCAGGACCCGATGACATCGCTCAACCCGGTCCTCACCGTCGGCACCCAGCTCATGGAGACGCTCAGGGAGCATCTTGCGCTGGATCATTCGGCCGCGCGGGCGCGCAGCATCGCGCTGTTGGCCGAGGTCGGCATTCCCGCGCCCGAGCAGCGCCTCACGCAATATCCGCACGAGCTCTCGGGTGGCATGCGCCAGCGCGTGGCGATCGCGATCGCGCTCTCCTGCGAGCCAAGACTGCTGATCGCGGACGAGCCGACCACCGCGCTCGATGTCACGATCCAGGCGCAGATCCTCGATCTGCTGGCGCGCGAGCAGCGCCGCCGCCACATGGCGATGATCCTGATCACGCATGATCTCGGCGTTGTCGCCGGCAGAACCGACGAGGTCGCGGTGATGTATGCCGGCCGCGTGGTCGAGCGCGCGCCGACGCCAAAACTGTTCAAGCGCATGCGCATGCCCTATACGCAGGCGCTGCTCGCTGCGATCCCGCGGCTCGATGCCCCGCCGCATGCGCCGCTGCCGGCGATCTCCGGCCGGCCGCCGGATCCGACCCGGCCGCTCGAAGGCTGCTCGTTCTCGCCGCGCTGCCGCCATGCCGGCCCGCGCTGCCATCGCGAAAAGCCGGTGCTGAGGGACTTGGAGGAGGCGGACCATCACTACGCCTGCTTCAATCCGCTCAAGATCGCGGCAGGTCTTGGCTCATGATGCAGGATGTCGCGCCCGCCCGTTCGAGCGATCCGCTGCTGCGGGTGGAAAATCTCGTCGTCGAATACGCGGTCGGCGCAAAAACCGTTCATGCCGTCTCCGACGTCAGTCTCGAGATCGCGCGCGGCGAAACGCTCGGTCTGGTCGGCGAATCCGGCTGCGGCAAGTCGACGCTCGGCCGCGCGATCCTGCAGCTGCGCGCGCCGGTGTCGGGCCGCGTGGTGTTCGACGGTTTTGAGCTGACCGCGATGCGCGGCGAAGCGCTGCGGCAGATGCGGCGCCGCATCCAGCTCATCTTCCAGGACCCGATCGCCTCGCTCAATCCGCGCCGGCGGATCGGCGACATCGTCGCCGAGCCGCTGGTGATTGCCGGATACAAGGACGAGACCAGGCGGCAGGCGCAGGTCTGGGACATGCTGAGCGCGGTGGGCCTCGATCCCGCCATCGTCAGCGGCCGCCTGCCGCATGAATTCTCAGGCGGACAGTGCCAGCGCATCTCGATCGCGCGGGCGCTGGTGCTCCATCCAGAGTTCATCGTCTGCGACGAGCCGGTCTCCGCGCTCGACGTCTCCATTCGGGCGCAGATTCTCAATCTGCTGGAGGAGATGAAAGCGCGGTTCGGCCTGACGCTGCTGTTCATCGCGCACGACCTCGCGGTCGTCAAAGCGGTCAGCGACCGCGTCGCGGTGATGTATCTCGGCCGGCTCTGCGAGGTCGGCCCGTCCGAAAAACTGTTCGAAAGTCCGGCGCATCCCTATACGGCGCTGCTGATCGAGGCGATCCCGGTGCCCGATCCGGACGTCAGGCCCGCCGAGCGCGTGAGGGTCGGCGAGCCGCCATCGCCGACCGCGCCGCCCTCCGGCTGCCGGTTTCGCACCCGCTGTGTGCGGGCCGACCAAAGATGCAGCGCGGAGGTGCCCGAACTGCGCGAGATCGCGCCGAACCGCCACGTCGCCTGTCATTATCCGCTGGTGTAGGATAGGAATGTCAGCCGCCGTCGTTGCAAGCGCCGCGGCTGAGACGAGCTTTCAACAAGAACAAGAAGTAACGGGAGCGAAGCGATGAAGAGTTTTCAGGTGGCCGAGTTCAATGCGCCGCTGCGGGAGGTCGACGGGCCGACGCCGGATCCTGCGGGCACGGAGGTCCTGATCAAGGTCAAGGCGGCCGGCGTCTGCCACAGCGATCTGCATATCTGGGAAGGCGGCTATGATCTCGGCCATGGCCGCAAGCCGCTGTCGCTCAGGGATCGCGGCGTGTCGCTGCCACGCACGATGGGGCACGAGACGACAGGCGAGGTGGTGGCGTTCGGTCCCGACGTCAAGCCGGCCGATATCCAGCATCTCACTATCGGCGATGTCGCGCTGGTCTATCCCTGGCTCGGCTGCGGGAAGTGCCCGACCTGTCTTGCCGGCGAGGAGAACATGTGCGCAAAACCGGCGTCGCTCGGTGTCTATTGCGATGGCGGCTATGCCGATCACATGACGGTGCCGCATCCGCGCTATCTGTTGAATCTCCGCGGATTGGATCCCGTCACCGCGGCACCCTACGCCTGTTCGGGCGTCACCACCTACAGCGCGCTGAAGAAGCTCGAGAAGGATTTTGCCACGCCGATCGTCATCTTCGGGGCCGGCGGGCTCGGCCTGATGGCGCTGTCGCTCTTGAAGGCGATGGGCGGCAGGGGCGCCATCGTCGTCGATATCGACGCCCGCAAGCGCAAGGCGGCCGAGGAAGCCGGCGCGCTCGCGACCGTCGACGGCGCCGCGCCCGATGCCTTGCAGCAGCTCGCGGCCAAGGCCGGTGAGCCGATCCGCGCCGTGATCGATCTCGTCGGCAATGAAAAGACCACCCAGCTCGGCTTCGACTGCCTGGCCAAGGGCGGCAAGCTCGTGATCGTCGGCCTGTTCGGCGGCGGAGCGCCCTGGGCGCTGCCGCTGATCCCGATCAAGGCCATCACCATCCAGGGCAGCTATGTCGGCAATCTGCGCGAGACGCAGGCGCTGCTCGACCTGGTGCGCGAGAAGAAGATCGCGGCGATTCCGGTGACGCCGATGCCGCTCGGCAAGGCCAACGAGGCGCTGCTCGATTTGCAAAAGGGGCGGTTGGTCGGCCGCGCGGTGCTGGTGCCGTAGCTCTCCGTCATTGCGAGGCGCCTCGGCGCCGAAGCAATCCAGTCGTGCCCGTGGTGATAGTCTGGATTGCTTCGCTTCGCTCGCAATGACGGGCTAACTTTCTTCTCGTGCTCTTCTCAGGGAAGCCCCATGTCCGCCAACACTGCGCTTCACATCGCCGTCCTTCCCGGAGACGGCATCGGTCCCGAGGTCATGGCGCCGGCACTCGAGGTGCTGCGCAGGATCGAGGCGCAGACGGACCTGAAGTTCCGATTCAGCGAGGCGCCGGCCGGCGCCAACCATTATCTTGCGGCCGGCGTCTCGATGCCGGAGAGCACGGTCCGGCTCTGCGAGGAGGCTGATGCCATCCTGCTCGGCGCCTGCGGGCTGCCGTCGGTGCGCTATCCCGACAACACCGAGATCGCGCCGCAGATCGAGCTGCGCATGCATTTCGATCTCTATGCCGGCGTGCGTCCGGCCCGGCTGATTCCGGGCGTGCCGAGCCCGATCGTTGGCGCCGCGGAGCGCGGCATCGACCTCGTCGTGATCCGCGAATCCACCGAAGGGCTGTTCGCCTCGATGGGCAAGGGCGTCGTCACGGAGGACGACGCGCGCGAGACGCTGTTGATCACGCGCAAGACCTCGGAGCGATTGTTCGCGTTCTCCTTCAAGCTTGCCGAACGGCGCCGCGCGCGGGGCCGCAGCAGCACCTTGACCTGCGTCGACAAGGCCAATGTGTTCAAGGCCTTTGCCTTCTTTCGCGAGATCTTCGATGAGGCCGCGCAACGTCATCCCGAGGTGAAAGCGAACCGCCTCTACATCGACGCCTGCGCGATGCTGCTGGTAAAGCGGCCGTGGGATTTCGACGTATTGGTGACGGAGAACATGTTCGGGGACATTCTGTCCGATCTTGCCGCCGGCCTGATCGGCGGCATGGGCATGGCGCCCTCGGCCGATATCGGCGACCGCCACGCCGTGTTCCAGCCCTGCCATGGCACCGCGCCCGACATCATGGGGCAGGGCAAGGCCAACCCAACCGCGATGATCCTCTCCGTCGCCATGATGCTGGACTGGCTCGCCGAGAGAAACGGCCTGGAGCAGGCAGCGGAAGCCTCCGAGCGCATTACGCGGGCGGTCGACCAGGTCTATGCTGCGGGCGTCAAGCCGTTCGAGTTCGGCGGCCACAACGGCACGGCCGATGTCACGAAGGCGGTGCTCGCGGCGCTTTGAGGAGATTTTGGTGACTGTCATGCAAGATCCGACGCTGCATCGCCTGCTGGGCGAACTGCACGCCCGGAGCGATGCGCAGATCGCGGCACTGAAGGAACTCGACGCGCGGCGCGAGGGGCCGAATCCACCTGATCGACACGAGCTCAAACGGCTCCTGAGCGACAAGTTCGTCGCACTGGACCGCGACAAAGCGGAATTCTGCTATCAGCTCTGCTGTGCGATCGGCGCGCGCCGCATCGTCGAGGTCGGCACGTCCTATGGCGTCTCGACACTCTATCTCGCCGCCGCGGTGCGGGACAACATCAAGGCGAGCGGCGGGCATGGCGTCGTTATCGCAACCGAATATGAGTCGCAGAAGGCAAAAGCGGCACGGGCGAATTTCGAGCAGGCCGGCCTTTCGCAGTTCATCGAGCTGCGCGAGGGTGATCTGCGGGAGACGCTACGCACGCTCGAGGGGCCGGTCGATTTTCTGTTGGTGGATATCTGGGTCAGCATCGCGCGCACGGCGCTTGAACTTGTCGCGCCACGCCTACGTCCGGGCGCCATCGTCATCTGCGACAATACCGAACTCCATCGCGCCGACTACGCCGACTATTTCGCCTTCCTCAACGATCCCGCGAACGGCTTTGCAAGCATGACCTTGCCGTTTCAGGGCGGCCTGGAGTTTTCCATTCGCCAGGCTGGCGGCGGATGAGAAGGAGGGGGCCGAAGCCCCCTCGCGTCCGTCACCAGCGATGTCCGCGGTGCCAGCCGTGGTGCCAACCCCACGGCCGGTGATGGCCGTAATAGCCGTAGGAACGATAATAGTTCGGGCGGTAGCCATAGGCGCCATAATGGTTCGGCCGATGCCAGCAGCGGCCATAGCCGTTGCAGACCAGGCGCACCTTGTCGATGTTCGCAGTCTGACCGGAAATCTGGTTCGCCTGCGGAAGGCCGTTCGGCATGGCCGACGCGCCTGATGTGGTCAGCGCGGTGGCGCCGAGCGCTGCAAGGCCGACAACGAGAGCTTTCAGTTGCATGGATGTCTCCCTCCTTTCGATGGTCCATCAACGTCAGCAGATCGTCGTTGGTTGCCGCGCACCTTGTCGCAGGGCTTGCGATTTACCTTGCTGAACATCGGTTCAGGCGCGACAGATGCGCGCGTCGCGCGTGATGCTGAAGCAAGTTGAAGTGAGGCTTGCGTCAACTTCGTCATTGCGCCATGTGCGCGGTCAGCGGGTGGCCGGCGGCCTGGTTGAAGAAGGCGGCTTCCTCGGCGGTCGCCTCCAGAAGCTGTTCGTCCTGGTTGTAGACGTCGCTTCGGAACTGGACGGTCTGGTCCCGTGTCATCCAGGCGGTGAAATAGACCCAGGCGACCGGCACCTTCTTCGGCAATGCAATCTCCTGGTGCTGCCCGGTGGCGATCGCGGCATCGATCGCGGCGCGATTCCATTTTGGCAATTCGGCCTGCAGCAGCCAGGCGGCGAGATCGCGTACATTGTCGACGCGCGAGCAGCCATGGGAGTCGAAACGATAATCGTCGCTGAACAGGCTCCTCTGGTTGGTGTCGTGCATGTAGACCGAATACGGATTGGGCATGTCGATCTTGACCGCGCCGAGCGCATTCCAGGCGCCGTTCTGCTGCCGCACCGTAAAATTCGGCGTGTGCGTCCCTGACCAGTCGACGGCGTGCGCGTCGATCGGATTGTCGTGGGCGTCGAGCACCTCCATGTGCATGCGCAACAGATAGGCGGGATCCTTGCGCATATGCGCGGAGATTTCGGTCTTCGCGATCGACGAGGGCACCGTCCAGGTCGGATTGAGCACCACGCCGGTGATCTCGGCGGTCAGCGTCGGCGACGGTTTTTCGGTCTTGCCGACGATGACGCGATAGCGCCGCACCACGGCGTCGTTCTCGATCGCCTCGGCAAAGGCGGCGGCGATGTTGACCACCACATAGCGCTCGCCGAACCCAAAGCCCATGTTTTCGAGCCGCTCCAGCGAGGCTTCGAGCTGCCTGATCCGCTTCTGCACGGGCACGTTCATCGCGGCGATGGTGCGCGGTGTCACGAGGCCGGTCGGTGCCAGGCCATGACGGGCCTGAAAGCGCTTCACGGCTTCGCTAAGAGCCGCGTCATAGGGCCCGGCGTCCTTGTCGGCGGCAAGGTCGCCTGACACGATCAGGCGCTTGCGCAGCAGCGCGTCATTCGGCCCGGCCACGCCGGCGGTGAACTTTGCGTCCGCGGGAAGCTCCGGCCAGCCGCCGCGCACCAGAAGATCCGAATAGCTCAGCGCCGCGTCCTTGATCCGCTGCGCGGTCCCTTCATCGAAGGTCGGCTCGTGGGACAGCGCGAGCGCCGCCGCCGAACGCTGCTCGGGGGTCGCGACGGCGCCGGCTGCCGTCGGCCCGGCATGCGGCGGAGCCGGTGGCTTCGTCGCCGCGGCGGGGCCTTCGCCTTCACCCCAGGCCGGAACGGCGGCAAGCAGTGCCGCGACGGCAGCCATCGTGATCTTTCGCATGATTTGGGGCCTTTTGAGCGTTTAACTGAGGATTGAGAGAATTCAACGAGGAGGTGGCGGGCCGGCAAGAATGGCCGGTGCGGCGTTTTGCGCTGCGACAAGAAGCGGTGAACTTAGGCCTTTGCTCTGTCGCTGCAACCGCTAATCTGGTTCTGGTGTCGCGGTGACGTTCGTACCATTCGCAGCGGCCTTTGCGAACGTCAGAACCGGGACACCAGCATTTTCAGGATTTTCGTGTGGCTTGCGTCTGACATTCGCTGACAGGACCCGCAGATGGTCCGTAGCGAATGCTGAGCACGCTACACCGGTGGTGGGGCGCCATGGTCGACTGACGACACGGCGCAATGGGGGAGAGTGCATGCCGTTGACGCGCCGGGAGGCTGTCGCCGCGTTGTGCGGGGGAATCGCCGGCCACGCCGCAGGCCCTGCGTGGGCGCAGACAGACCGCTCGGGCAGAACCATCAGGATCATCGTGCCCTATCCGGCGGGCGGCACGACCGACCTTCTCGGCCGCATGATCGCCGAGCAGCTCACGTCCGCCCTTTCCGCCACGGTCATCGTCGAGAACAAGCCAGGCGCCGGCACGACGCTTGCCGCCGAACTGGTCGCCAAAGCCGAGCCGGACGGCAATACGTTGCTGATGGCGACGTCCACCACGCTTGCCATCAACAAGAGCCTGTACCGCAAGCTGCCTTACGATCCGGTCAAGGACTTTGCACCGATCGCACTGGTGGCCGCCGTCCCGTTCGCGCTGGTCATCAATCCCAAAATTCCCGCGAAGACGCTGGCGGAGTTCATCGCTTATGCCAAGTCGAAGCCGGGACTCAGCTATGGTTCGGCGGGCAACGGCAGTCCTCAGCATCTTGGCGCGGAAATGTTGCGGACGGCCGCCGGGATCGACATTCGCCACATTCCCTATCGGGGCAGCGTTCCGGCGATGCTCGACCTTGCCGCCGGACATGTCGCGTTCATGGTGATCGACCTGCAGGCGGCGCTGCAGCATATCCACGACGGCCAGCTCAGGGTGCTCGGCGTCACGAGCGCGAAACGCGTGGCCGCGGCGCCCGATATTCCAACGCTCGCCGAGGCCGGACTGAAAGGGTTCGAACTCGTGGCCTGGCAGGGTATCGTGGCGCCGGCCGGGACCCCGCGCGCGACCATCGACCAACTGGCCGGGCAGATTACAAAGCTGTTTGCCGATCCCGCGACCCAGGGCAAGCTCAATGCGATGGCGCTCGAACCACTCGCCTGGTCGACGCCGGACAGCTATGCCGCCTACATCCGGCACGAAGTCGATCGCTGGGCCGACATCGTCAAGAGATCAGGCGCCACGCCGGAATGAGCCGTCGAAACGTGTTGCGTCAGGTGCCGCAGCGTCATGCGCTCGCGTCTCGGCCGACTGGATCATGTCCATTCGCGTGCGGCGAGGCTTCGAACGCGGGCGATCGCGCCTTGAGAACGCTATTTCGTTCCGAGCAAAGTCGGAACGGAATAGGCTCCAGCCATTTTGCTTGACGTGTTGTTCTCGCGCGAAGGCGGGCCCGCGTCAGTCGCGACCGCTTCGATCTCGCAACAAAGAAATGATTGGAAAAGGTCAGAAATAGTTTAGAGCTAGGCAGGAATATCGGCATGGCGATGGGGTTCGCCATGAGCCGGCAGTCAGTCCAATGCCTGTGTCGCCGCGACGGAATGCATGCGGACAGTGACGTGCCGCCGTGCGGGTGCGGGTCTTGCAGGACCGCCGGGACCGCCACTTTCTATGACGGCAGGCAGCCATTTTCCCGCCCCGACCAGCGTGTGGTCTGGCGCAGCATTCGTTGAAACCGGATAATCCGGCAGAGCAATCGATCAGAGGCCGGCGACCGCAACCCGGCGAGGGTCGCTTGCAGTCTTTTACTCTTCGTTGGCGGCGATCGATTCCATCAGGGACACAAGCTGACGCTGGACAGTCTGGTCCTTGATCTTGCTGTAGGCGCGCAGCAACCTGAGGCTGAATGCGCTGTCCAAAAACAGCAGACTCTCGACCTCGCGTGCCTTGCTGTCGCCGTCGTAGAAAAAGGTGACGGGTACGTCGAGCGCGGAAGCGATCTGCTGCAAACGCGCGGCGCCGACACGGTTCACGCCTTTCTCGTACTTCTGGACCTGCTGGAAACTGACGCCAAGCTTTTCGCCAAGTTCCGCCTGCGAGATCTTCTGCTCGACGCGGCGAAGCCGGATCCGCTTCCCAAGCTCAATGTCGGACTTGCCGGCACTGCGCTGCTTCATCTTCTTTGCCGTTGATTTGTTCATTCTAGTGTTACCGTCCTTCAGTCGAATATCCCCCTGATCAGTTGGGTCAGGGGTTCACCCATATACACCTGTTTAGGTTGGTGTGTGTGCGGGAATTCGACCTTAAACCACGGCTATTTTACGAGTGAATGGAAGTAACCCTACCCGGACAGGATGTGCCCGTTGATTTACGGCGCGAGCGTTGCATGAAAGCCGCATTCAAATACCCGGTTGATCGCCGATTTTCGCAAGGGGTAGCATTTTCCCTCCAGGTGTTAACGTGGTTGTTATTGGAGACAACAACCGGTGGTTGGGTTTTCGGTCGTCGGAGACCCGTTTCGCCATGCGGCATCCCCGGGGCGATTCGCCGCGCTTCGATTTTGCATCGCACAACGCTACTGGCAAAAGCGCCAGTCGGCGAGGCGTAAAATACCACGAAAGCCCCTTCGAACAGGTGTGGCGATCGTGCTAGGCTTGCATCCAGGTTCGCCGCGTTGCTGAGCCAAACCGTGGGGGCATCGTGTTGGCCGGACCATGCAAGTCAGTGGATGGAAAGTACGCCGGTGACTAATTTGGACGAGCACCTGCTTTCGGTTCTGGGAAAGCTTGAAGAATGCCGGGCAACCCTTCTTGCCAGCAACAGCCGCGAGACAGCCGAGCTCGTATCGGTCGCCATCCTCGAACTTCGCATGAAGCTCAACGGGATCGACGAGACGGAACTCAAGGCGCTTTGCGACGAGATGACCATGCGAGCCGACGACGAGGACAGGCCGCGTGAGTTGAAGTCGGCGCACGGCCACCGGCGACGTCCGCTGCTGCGGCTGGTGAAATAGATCCGCCCTCGCGATCGCGCCACCGCAGTGCCGCATTTGTGATTGCCGCGGCCCAAGATGTTTCCGCGGCGACGGCGCGTCCGCCAGCTCCTTTCGGTCCCGTTGGTTGCGCAATTCCGTGCATCCGTTACATCAGGGGGGCTTGTATTGGCCGCCCGGGCACGGACCAGCCCCTTGAGGACATGGCGATAAGTAGATGATTCAAAACGTGTCGATCCCGGCGGCGCTGATCGCCGGCCTGGTCAGTTTTCTGTCGCCTTGCGTGCTGCCCCTGGTCCCGCCCTATCTGATTTACCTGACCGGCGCCACGATCGAGCATGTCGAGAATGAGGAGACGGTCGCCGCCTCCCGGCGCGCGGTCATGATCTCGGCGGCGCTGTTCGTGCTGGGCTTCGCAACGGTGTTCGTGATGCTCGGCGCCAGCGCTTCGCTGGTCGGCAAGTGGATCCATGCCTACTCGGCTGAGCTCTCGATCGTCGCCGGCATCGTGATCATCGTCATGGGGCTGCACTTTCTGGGGCTGACGCGGATCTCGCTCCTGATGCGGGACGGGCGGTTGCCGATCCCGAGGCCGGTCGGCTTGTGGGGCGCCTATGTCATGGGGCTTGCCTTCGCGTTCGGCTGGACGCCGTGTATCGGACCGATCCTGGCGGCCATCCTGTCGATCGCGGCGGCAGAGGCCACCGTCGCCAAGGGCGCCGGCCTGCTCGCGGTCTATTCCGCAGGCCTGGGAATCCCGTTCCTGATCGCCGCCTTCATGGTCGAGCAGTTTTCCGCGGTGTTCGCGCGGATGAAGGGCCATCTCGTCAATGTCGAGCGGGGCATGGGCGTGTTGATGATCGTCACCGGCATCGGCTTCCTCACCGGTGCGGTGTCCTCGGTGAGCATTTGGCTGCTGGAGACATTCCCGTCGCTGCAGAGCTTTGGCTAGCTGCGCGAGCGCTTCTCGCCAAGCGACACCAGAACGGTACAGACCACGCCGCGCGGCAGGAAGTCGACGGTCGCCTCGCCGCCGAGCTGATCGCGTGCGCTGCGCTCGATCAGGCGTGAGCCAAAGCCGCGCTGCACGGGAGCGGTGACCGGAGGACCGCCGGTCTCGGTCCAGATCAGGCGGAGCTGCGGCGTGGCGCCCTCATGCAGCACGTCCCAGTCCAGCGTCACGGTGCCGGTATCGTTGGAGAGCGCGCCGTATTTCGCCGCGTTGGTGGCGATCTCGTGCAGGATCATCGACAGCACCACCGCACGGCGCGGCGACAGCGGGACCTTGGGTCCGAACACCTTGATGCGGTCGGTGTTCGTCATCAGATAAGGTTGCAGCACGCGGCTGACCACGTCGCTCAGCTCGGAGCCCTGCCATTTCTCGCGGCTGAGCAGGTTGTGGGCTTCGGCCAGCGCGCCGAGCCGGCCTTCGAACTTGTCCCGTTCGGCCTTGCTCGCGGTCCGGAACGTCTGCACCGCGATCGCCTGCAGGATCGCCAGCGTGTTCTTCACCCGATGGTTCAGCTCCTCGACCAGGAGATTGTGCAGCGTCTCGCCGCGCGCGATGGTGGTCGCCATTCTCACGGCAAAGGAGAGGCCGATCAGGAGCAGGACGATGCCGATCAGCGAGGTGATCGCGAGGTTGCGCCACAAGGGAGCGACCAGTGAATGCTCCGAGATGCCGGCGCCGATGATCCACCCCGTCATCGAGGAGTGCGCAAAGCCCGACATCAGCGGCACGCCTTCGAGCGAGACGGTGGGCAGGATCGCCTCGCGCCGCCGCAGCATCTCGTCGAGGACCGAGGACGTGGCGCGCTTGCCGACGGTGGCTTCGGGGTTTGGAACGCGTGCGAAGACGATGCCGTTCTCGTCCAGCAGCGACAGCGTCCAGTCCTCGCTCGGCCGCTGCTTCTCGAAAATGCTCTGAAAGACCGCGATCGGCGGGCTGAAGGAGATGTCGTAGACCACCTCGCCATCGCGAAACACCGGCACTTCGACCGTTACGATCATCGTCTTCTTGACCGCGCCGAGAAACAGGTTGGAGTATTGCGGCTTCTTGGTCGCGAAAACGCGCGCGACGATCTCGCGGTTGTTGCGCAGGGGCAGGTTAGCAGTGTCCTGCGTCACCGAGGAAAACAGCTGGCGGCCTTCGCCGTCTGCGACCAGGATGACGCTATCCTTGCCGTACTGGTCGAGAAAGCTGAGCGCCATGTCGCGAAAGCCGTCAAAATCGCCGTCGCGCAAGCGGTCGGTCAGCGCCAGCACCTGCAGGCCGCCGGTCATCCGCTGCACCTCCGCATCGAGCACCAGGCGAAGGCTGCGCACCGTCTCGAGCACGCGCTGGGTGGCTTCCGCGCGGTCCTGGATGTAGCTGTGCAGCACGATCCCCGCGGCGAAGATGATGAGTGGCAGCGTCGTGCCGGCGACGAGAAGCCCGAGCCGCACGGGAAGGGAGGCCTGCGGCATAGCGCCGTCCCCTCGCAGAAGGTCGCCGTTCATCGCGCACCCACCAAGATGAACCGCAAAAGCTCTGATCGCAAAAGCTCGCCCCCGGGAAGGAACAGGAACGTCGCAGCAGCGGTCCTGGTTCCGCAACGGTTGGGGCAGGAGCCTTGGCTCGCGCAACCATAGGTGAGGTGCGCGAATTGCCAAAGCCCTTTTTGGACAGCGCCGGCCGGCGCGCGGCCATTCCGACGTTACAGATTGCTCTCGGTGATCGCGGCATAGATCATGCTGCGCAGCTCGCGCCGCAGCGGATAGGCGCTCGACGGCAGCACCTGCGTCATGAAGATCGTGATCAGCTCCTCAGCCGGGTCGATCCAGAACGAGGTCGTCGCCGCACCGCCCCAGGAATATTCGCCGGGGCTGCCGGCGATCAGTGTCTTCGGCGGATCCATGGTGACGGAGAAGCCGAGGCCAAAACCGATGCCGTAATAGGTGGCTTCGCTGAACAGCGATCGCGACAGGCCAGGTAAATCGAGGCCGCCGGGCAAATGGTTCGACGTCATCAGCTTGAGCGTCTTGGGGCCGAGCAGCCGGACGCCCGCGAGCTCGCCGCCGTTGATCAGCGCGCGGCAGAAGCTGAGATAGTCCGCCGTGGTCGAGCACAGCCCGCCGCCGCCCGAAATCAGCGATGGCGGAGACAGGAAGGAGCTGGTCTTCGGATCGTCCTGCAAGGTCAGGCCTTCGCGGCGGACGCCGGCGTGGAAGCTCATGCCGCCCTGCGGGTCGGCCGAATAGCAGGCCGCGAGACGGTGCGCCTTGTCGGCGGGCACGTAAAAATCGGTGTCCTTCATGCCCAGCGGATCGAAGATGCGCTCCTTCAAAAACTGTTCGAACGGCTTGTCCGTGATCTTTTCGATCAGATAGCCGATCACGTCGGTCGAGAGCGAATAATTCCAGGCCTCGCCGGGCGAGAATTCCAGCGGGATCTTTGCGAGATCCTCGACCATGGACTGCAGCGTGCCGGCCTTCTCGACCTCGCCGAGCTTCCTCTCGCGATAGGCCGCGTCCACATTGGAGCGCTGCTGGAATCCGTAAGTCAGCCCCGAGGTGTGCCGCAACAGGTCGACGATCTGCATCGGCCGTGACGGCGGGCGGGTCAGGAACGCCGGGTTGGTGCCGGCGACGAACACGCCGAGATTCTTCCAATCGGGAATGTAGCGGTGCACCGGCTCGTCGATCGCGACACGTCCTTCCTCGACCAGCATCATGAAGGCAACCGAGGTGATCGGCTTGGTCATCGAATAGATGCGGAAGATGGTGTCGTCCCGCACCGGCACGTTGCGCTCGACATCAGCAAGCCCCTGGGTCGAAAAATGCGCGACCTTGCCGCGGCGATAGACCAGGAGCTGTGTGCCCGGAAATCGGCCGCTGTCGATGTAACGCTGCTTCAAATGTGCATCGATCCGCGCGAGGGCTGATGTCGACATGCCGACGGATTCGGGTGAGGCGGGGGAGGGTGCGAGCATCGTGGCAATCTCCGGCTGAAAGGCGAGCATGAGCCTTTGATAGCGCCAATCGGCGCGGTGTTCCAATGCTGCCACCTGCCGCGGCGGTGGCGTGCCGCGCAAAGCGGTGTGATCAATTTAAGGACGCCGTGCTCAACTCTTGTGCGGCGCACAAGAATTGAGCGAATCGCAAATTTTGAATGCGAATCCATCATGCAAAAAATTCAGGCAATTCTTGCAATATACTGAAAAATAAACGGATTTTCGTTCCGGTGCGATTGGCACGAAGCTTGAATCGTCCCTTTGCGACGCCACCGACGCCGTCGATCGACATCATCAATCAGACTCGACACCGCCGCAGCCGGGGGGCTCCCCGGAGTGCGACCCTTTGCCCGCGAGGGTGTGCCGGTGGGGTCAACGCAAGACAAGGACGTTTCGCAATGAGCAAGAGCCCGACCTGGATTTCAGACTGGAACCCGGAGGACGAGACATTCTGGAATTCGACGGGCAAGACGATCGCCCGGCGCAACCTGATCTGGTCGATCGTCGCCGAGCATATCGGCTTCTCGGTCTGGCTGATCTGGTCGATCGTCGCGACCAAGCTGCCGCAGGCGGGCTTTCACTACTCGACCGACGAACTGTTCCAGCTGGTCGCGCTGCCCGGCCTGATCGGCTCCTTGATGCGCTTTCCTTACACCTTTGCGGTGACCACGTTCGGCGGCCGCAACTGGACCATCTTCTCGGCCGCGGTGCTGTTCATCCCGACGCTGTCCCTGGCCTATTTCGTCAGCCATCCCGAGACGCCGTTCTGGGTCATGCTGCTGGTCGCCTCGACTGCGGGTCTCGGTGGCGGCAATTTTGCCTCGAGCATGGCCAACATCTCCTTCTTCTATCCCGACCGGATGAAGGGCTGGGCGCTCGGGCTGAACGCCGCGGGCGGCAATATCGGTGTCTCCAGCGTGCAGCTCCTGACCCCGATCCTGATGGCGCTCGGCGTCATCAACCTGTTCCAGGCGACGCCAGTCGGCGGCGTGTACCTGCAGAACGCCGGGCTCATGTGGGTGCTGCCGATCGTGATCGCGGTGTTCGGCGCAGTGTTCTTCATGAACAACCTGACCACCGCAAAGTCCTCGATCAAGAACCAGCTTGCGATCATCAAGCGCAAGCACACCTGGATCATGTCGTTCATCTATATCGGCACCTTCGGCTCGTTCATCGGCTACTCCGCCGCGTTCCCGCTGCTGATCAAGACGCAGTTCCCGGCTGTCACCATCGGCATCGCCTTCCTCGGGCCGCTGGTGGGCTCGCTGGCGCGCCCGATCGGCGGCCTGCTCGCCGACAAGGTGGGCGGCGCGATCCTGACGTTCTGGAATTTCATCGCGATGGCGGCGGCCACCATCGGCGTGCTGTATTTCGTGGGGAATAAGGATTTTGCAGGCTTTCTTGTGATGTTCCTGATCCTGTTCGTCACCACGGGCATCGGCAACGGCTCGACCTACCGCATGATCCCGTCGATCTTCCGCGAGGAGAACCTGCGCAAGGTTCGCGGCGCCGGCGATACCGCACGCGCGGCCGCGCTGAAGACGGCGTCGATCGAGAGCGGCGCCGCGGTCGGCTTCATCGGCGCGATCGGCGCCTGCGGCGGCTATCTGATCCCGACCGGCTTCGGCAAGTCGATCGCGATGACAGGCGGCCCGCAGCTCGCGCTCGTCATCTATCTCGGCTTCTACGGGGCCTGCCTGGCGCTGACCTGGTGGTACTACCTGCGCCGCAGCCCGGAAGCGGCGGGTGCGACCGGCCTCGCCGAGGCGCGCGTGTAATTGTTCAAGCCTCTCCCCGCTGTTTGCAGGGAGAGGCAACCATCGCAAGGGAAACAACGATATGACGTCAGAGCAGGTCGCGCTCGTGCAAGAGAGTTTTGCCAAGGTCGCGCCGATCTCGGAAGCGGCGGCGGTGATGTTCTACGACCGCCTTTTCGAGGTCGCGCCCGCCGTAAGAGCGATGTTTCCTGCCGATATGACCGAGCAGCGCAAGAAGTTGATGGCGACACTCGCCGCCGTCGTGAACGGTCTGTCCAATCTCGAGCAGATCCTGCCGGCCGCCAGCGCGCTGGCGACGCGTCATGTCGCCTATGGCGCGAAGGCGGAGCACTATCCCGTCGTCGGCGCCGCGCTGCTCTGGACCCTGGAAAAGGGGCTGGGCGAGGCCTGGAGCGCGGAGCTCGCAGCGGCCTGGGCCGCGGCCTACGCCACGCTGTCCGGCTACATGATTTCGGTGGCCTATGGCCGCAGCGAAGCCGCGGAATGAGGATGCGCAATGAGTGAACCGCTTGTCATTGTCGGCAATGGCATGGCCGCCGCGCGGCTGGTCGACGAGTTGGCGAAAACCTCGCTTGGCCGCTATGCCATCGCCGTGATCGGCGCCGAGCCAAGGCTGGCTTACAATCGCGTGCTGCTGTCGTCCGTGCTTGCGGGCGAGATCGCATCCCACGACATCGAATTGAAGCCGGCCTCCTGGTGGCGCGATCGCGGCGTCACGCTGAAATACAACTCCCTGGTTACCGAGATCGATGTCGGCCGGCGCGAGCTGAAGATCGCGGGCGACGAGTCGATCGAGTTTTCCCGTCTCGTGCTCGCCACCGGCTCCTCGCCGCTGAGGCTCAATCTGCCCGGCGTCGACCTGGCCGGCGTGCATACGTTCCGTGACAGCCGCGACGTCGATCTGTTGTTGGCGCTCGCCCTGCGGAAGCGGCCGGTCGTCGTGGTCGGGGGCGGATTGTTGGGGCTGGAAGCAGCCTACGGCCTCGCCAAGGCTGGCACGCCGGTCACCCTGCTGCATCTGATGGATCGGCTGATGGAGCGCCAGCTCGACCCGCCCGCGGCCGACCTTCTGAAGACGCTGGTCGAACGCAAGGGCGTCGAGGTGCTGCTCAAGGCCGACACCGCGCGCATCTATGGCTCGAGCCGTGTCGAGGGGGTCGAGCTTGCGGACGGACGAAAGATCGAGGCCGACGCCGTGGTCTTCGCCGCCGGCATCCGGCCGAATACGATGCTGGCGCAGCAAGCCGGGATTGCGGTCAACCGCGGCATCATGGTTGACGATGTCCTGCAGACGAGCGCACCCGATATCTACGCGCTCGGCGAGTGCGCCGAGCATCGCGGCGTCTGCTACGGATTGGTTGAACCCGCTTATGAACAGGCACGCGTACTGGCTCGCCACCTTGCGGGGCGAAGTGCCAACTACGCCGGCAGCGTGGTCGCCACCAATCTGAAGGTGTCCGGTGTCAGCGTGTTTTCCGCCGGCGATTTTCTGGGCACGGACGGCAGTGAAGCGATCATGCTGAGCGATGTCAGGCGGGGCACCTACAAGAAGCTGGTGGTCGCTGAGGGCAGGCTGGTCGGTGCCGTGCTGGTCGGCGATACCGCCGACGCGCTCTGGTATCTCGACCTGATCCGCGAGCGCAAGCCGGTCGCAGCGATCAGGCGCGAGATGATGTTCGGCCGGACGTTCGCCCTGCCGAAGGCCGCGTGACCGAGAGCTTGTTGCCATGACCGTGATCGATCCTCATCTGCGCGCGACGCGGACCACCTGTCCGTATTGCGGCGTCGGCTGCGGCGTGCTCGCCACCCCCGACGGCAAGGGCGGCGCCGCGATATCAGGCGATCCCGAGCATCCCGCCAATCGCGGGCGGCTGTGCTCAAAGGGCTCGGCGCTCGGCGAGACGCTCGCGCTCGAGAGCCGGCTGCTCCATCCGATGATCCGCTGCAAGGGCGTGATGGAACGCGTCGCCTGGAGCGACGCGCTCGACCATGTCGCCAACCGCCTGCAGCACATCATCGCCCGCGACGGCGCCAATGCGGTGGCGTTCTATCTTTCCGGGCAGATGCTGACCGAGGATTATTACGTCGCCAACAAGCTGATGAAGGGGTTTGTCGGCACCGCCAATGTCGACACCAATTCGCGGCTGTGCATGGCGTCCTCGGTGGCCGGTCATCGCCGCGCCTTCGGCGCCGACACGGTGCCCGGCACCTATGAGGATCTCGACACGGCCGATCTGCTGGTGCTGGTCGGCTCCAACGCGGCCTGGTGCCATCCGATCCTGTTCCAGCGCATGCTGGCCAACAAGCAGGGTCGTGGCGCCCGCATCGTCGTGATCGATCCGCGCCGCACCGACACATCCGAGGACGCAGACCTGTTCCTCGGCGTGAGGCCCGGCACCGACACCGCGTTGTTCGCCGGCTTGCTTGTGCATCTGGCCGATCATGGCGCGCTCGATCGCGGCTATATCGAGAACCATACGCAAGGCTTTGACGAGGCGTTGGGCCGCGCGCGCAGCATGGCGCCGAGCGCTGCGGCCACGGCGCTTGCGACCGGCCTGAGCGAAGCCGACGTTGCGGCTTTCTTCGGGATGTTCTTGACCACCGAGCGCGTGGTCACGCTGTATTCGCAGGGCGTCAACCAGTCGGCGCAGGGCACCGACAAGGTCAATGCCATCCTCAACTGCCATCTGGCGACGGCGCGAATCGGCAAGGTGGGCGCGGGACCGTTCTCGCTGACCGGCCAGCCCAATGCCATGGGCGGGCGCGAGGTCGGCGGGCTCGCCAACCAGCTCGCGGCCCATATGGGCTTTGCGCCGGCCGAGATCGATCGCGTCCGCCGCTTCTGGCAGGCGCCGCGTATCGCCACCCATGAGGGGTTGAAGGCGGTGCAGATGTTCGAGGCGATCGGCCGCGGCGAGATCAAGGCGCTGTGGGTGATCGGGACCAATCCGGTGGTGTCGCTGCCCGATGCGGATGCGGTGCGCGCTGCGCTCCAAAAACTCGAGCTGTTCGTCGTCTCGGAAAATGTGCGCTCCAATGACACCGTCAACAGCGGCGCGCATGTGCTGCTGCCGGCGCAGGCCTGGGGCGAGAAATCCGGCACCGTGACCAATTCGGAGCGGCGCATCTCGCGCCAGCGTGCCTTCCTGGCCTCGCCGGGCGAGGCGAGGCCGGATTGGTGGATCTTGAGCGAGGTCGGCAAGCGCCTCGGTTTCAAGGCCGCGTTCGCTTACAATTCGGCCGCCGACGTGTTCCGTGAACATGCGCGCCTCTCCGCCTTCGAGAACAACGGCGCGCGCGATTTCGATATTGGCGCGCTCGCCTCGCTGTCGGACCAGGATTTCGACAAGATGTCGCCGGTGCTATGGCCGGTGCGCGAGGGCGCGCAAGATTCGCCGCGCTTCTTCGCCAAAGGAGGCTTCTACACCGCCGACCGCAAGGCGCGCTTCGTCGCGCCGGAGATTCCGGCGCTGCGCAGCGAGACCCATGCCGGGCGGCCGCTCCGGCTCAACACCGGGCGGATTCGCGACCAGTGGCACACCATGACGCGCACGGGCCTCAGTCCGCGGCTCGGCCAGCATCTGCCGGAGCCCTATGTCGAAATCCATCCCGACGACGCAGCGAGGTTCGGCATCACCGACGACAGTTTTGCGCGCGTCACCACCGACCACGGGCAATGCGTTCTCAAGGTCGTGGTCAGTCCGCGGCAGCAGCGCGGCATGCTGTTCGCGCCGATCCACTGGAACGAGGAGACCGCATCGCATGCGCGCGTCGGCGCGCTGGTTTCGGCGTTCACCGATCCATTCTCCGGGCAGCCGGAAGCGAAGGCGACGCCGGTCTCGATCACGCCCTATGAATACGTGTTTCGCGGCTTTGCGCTGTCGCGCCGGCAGCTCAAGCTGCCGGACCATCTCTGGTGGGTCCGCGCCGCAATTCCCGGCGGCTATGGCTACCTGTTCGCCGACAATGCGGACCTTGCGCGTTGGCCGGTGTGGTTCACGGCCATGTCGGGCGATGACGTCGCCGAATATCGCGATTTTGGCGGCGGCGTGTTTCGCGCGGCGAGCTTTGCCGAGAACCGCATCGACAGCTGCGTGTTCCTCGGGCCCGCGCACGATGCCGGCGACTGGGAGGTCGTCAAAACCCTGTTTGCGAAGGAGCAACTCGGCGACGACGAACGCGGCATGCTGCTGTCCGGCCGCGCCAGCGACGGCCTTGCGAGCGCGGGTCCCATCGTCTGCGCCTGCTTCGGCGTCGGCCGCACGACGATCTGCGATGCGATCGCCGCGGGCGCCAGATCGACAGCCGAGATCGGCGCGCGGCTGAAGGCCGGCACCAATTGCGGTTCCTGCATCCCGGAGATGAAGCGGCTGATCGCGGCGGCGGAAGTCAAGCCAGTGCCGCAGCAGGCGGCGGCCGGCTAGTTTTCTCCGTCCCTGCGAGGCGCAAAGCACCGACTTGTCCGCCGAAGCTCGAAGAGCGAAGGCGGAAGCAATCCAGCTGCTTCGGCGCGGCGGCATCTCTGGATTGCTTCGCGGAGCCTGTCATCCGGCCGCGCTTCGTGCGGACCGGGTGGCTCGCAATGACGCGGGAAGCAATCAACGTTGTCCGCGCACCCCGGCATACGGTCGCGGGTGCGGATCAGAACCCGCTTGCACCAATCCAGCCATAGTTGGAAAAAATCGCGACCGCCTCTACATCATCGGTCAGCGACCGGCGCTGTCCTGGCTAACAGGCATCGGCGTTCCGGTCGCGGGGAACGACAAGAGGTCAAGCGTGAAACAACAGACATTCGGCCATGGCGGCCAGACGACATCCGTGATCGGACAGGGCACGTGGTATATCGACCGCGGCGATCGCGACGCCGCGATCGCGGCGCTGCGCCGCGGCCTCGACCTCGGCATGAGCCATATCGACACTGCCGAAATGTATGGCGACGCCGAGCTCGTGATCGCGGAGGCGATCGCCGGCCGCCGCGACGAGGCGTTTCTGGTCTCAAAGGTGCTGCCGAGCAACGCGTCGCGGCGCGGCACCATCGCGGCCTGCGAACGCTCGTTGCGGCGACTGAAGACCGACCGGCTCGACTGCTATCTGTTGCACTGGCGCGGCTCCTTTCCACTGTCGGAAACGGTCGCGGCATTCGAGGAACTTTTGGGCGCCGGCAAAATCCGCGCCTGGGGCGTCAGCAATTTCGACGTCGACGATCTCGACGAACTGCGCGAGGTCGCGGGTGACGGCAGGATCGCCTGCAATCAGGTGCTCTATCACCTGAAGGAACGCGCCATCGAGCACGCGGTGATGCCGTGGTGCGAACGCCATGGCGTCGCGGTGGTCGCCTATTCGCCGTTCGGTCACAATGATTTTCCGGCGTCCACGAGCCGCGCCGGCACGGTGCTGCAAAAAGTCGCGGATGCGCACCAGGCCACGCCGCGCCAGGTCGCGCTCAGCTTTCTGACGCGCAAGGCGGTGCTGTTCGCGATCCCGAAGGCGGGCACGGTGCCGCACAACGCCGAAAATGCCGCAGCCGGCGATCTCGTGCTGATGGCCGAGGAGATCGCGGCGCTCGATCAGGCTTTTCCGCGCGGCGCTCCGCCGCGCAGCCTGCCGATGTTGTGAGATAGGACGCTTCGGGGCCTCATGGTTCGAGACGCCGCGCAAAGAGCGCGGCCCCTCACCATGAGGGTCGGAGCGCACTTGCCAGAATGAACACCTCACCCCGAGGAGCATCGCTTGTGCGATGCGTCTCGAGGGATGGGCCGCAAAAAGCTGCGGTCTGGCTTCAACTGGTAGCAAGACACTCTTGTTAACAAAGTGTTTCAACAGGCGCCGCGATCTGCCCAATCGCGCATATCGGCTGCCTGTTTTCGGGTGTTGCCGCTCGCGGCCAATTGGCGTTTTTTCAACTCCGCCGATTCGACCGATACTCCGAGCCAGACCGTGACCCCGCCGCCCGCCGCCGCTGCAGCCGCAAGGCTCGACAGCGCATCCCAGTCATTGCCCGTACAAATGCCCGTAAAAAAACGTGCCGTGCGACGCGCTCCTGCGCGTGCCGACCGGCCGTTCAAGGGCATCGCGCTGATCCTGCTCTCGACGGTGTTTCTCGGCACGTCGGATGTCACGGCAAAATATCTCTCGACCGGTTTGCACTCGATCGAGATCGCCTGGATCCGCTTTCTGGTGTTCGCGCTGATCATGGTGCCCGCGATGGTGCCGGGCACGCCGATCTACGCGCTGCGCTCGACACGCCCCGGATTCCAGTTGCTGCGCGGTACCGCGCTGCTCGGCTCGTCGCTGTTCTTCATCACGGGGCTGCGCTATCTGCCGATCGCGGAAGCCTCCGCCACCGGCTTCGTCTCGCCGCTGTTCGTGACCGCGCTCTCGATCATCCTGCTCTCGGAAAAAGTCGGCGTACGCCGCTGGCTTGCCACCGCGGTCGGGCTGTTCGGCGTGCTGATCATTTTGCGGCCGGGCACCGGTGCGTTCCATGCCGCCGCGTTCTTTCCGATCGTCTCGGCCTTCTGCTGGGCCGTGACCCTGGTCATGACGCGGATGATGAGCGGCCGCGAGCATGCGACGACGACGATGATCTATTCGTCGATCGCGGGCGTCGCTATCCTCACGGCAATGGTGCCGTTCGTGTGGGTGACGCCGACCCTGAACCTCATCCTGCTCGGCGTTCTCATCGGCGTGGCCTCGACCGCGGGGCAGTGGATCGTCGTGCTCGCGTTCCGCTATGCCGACGCGAGCGTGCTCGCGCCATTTTCCTACACCCAGCTGCTGTGGGTCTCGATCCTCGGCTTCCTGATCTTCGGCGAGGTGCCGGATCTCTGGACCGTGATCGGCGCCGTCTTCATCGTCGGCAGCGGCCTTTACACCGCGCATCGCGAGCGGGTGCGCCGCTCCCAGCTTCTGACCGCGGCCGGCGAGTCTTCGCCGAACCCGTGACCTCATTGCTGCCGCGGCAATTCGCGTGATCCGATCCATGGCCGCTGCGTGAGCGCCGTGCTATGGGTCTCCCAAAATAAAGGGAGACCCGCTGATGCGTGCTGCGATTTTCCGGAACGGCGAGATCGTCGTGGGCGAATTGCCGGAACCCGCGCCGGGCGCGGGGCAGGTGTTGGTCAAGACGCTCGCCTGCGGCATCTGCGGCTCCGACCTGCATGCGCAGAAGCACGCGCATCGCATGGTCGAGATGAGCAAACGGCTTCCCGGCCGCAAGCCGATGGACCTCAGCCGCGACATCGTGTTCGGCCATGAGTTCTGCTGCGAGATCATCGATCATGGGCCCCAGGCCACGCGCAAGCTCAAGGCCGGCACGCGCGTCTGTTCGCTGCCGGCGCTGCTGACGCCGGCCGGGCCGGTCGGCATCGGCTATTCCAACGACAATATCGGCGGCTACGCCGAGCGCATGCTGCTGTCGGAGGCGCTGCTGCTCGAAGTTCCGAACGCCCTCGCGCCGGAGCACGCCGCGCTCACCGAGCCGCTCGCGGTCGGCATTCACGCGGTCGAGAAAGCCAATGTCAGGGGCAATGAGGTGCCGCTGGTGATCGGTTGCGGCCCGGTGGGCCTTGCCGTGATCGCGGCGCTGAAGCTCAGGGGACTCGCCCCGATCATCGCCGCCGACTATTCGCCGGCGCGCCGCGCGCTCGCCGAAAAGCTCGGCGCCGAAATCGTGGTCGATCCGGCACGGAGCCAGCCCTATGCGAGCTGGACCGAGCACGCCGCGATGAGCGACGCGGAGAAGGCCGCGCGTCCGGCGTTCCAGGCGTTCTTGCCGGCACTGAAACCCGCGCTGATCTTCGAATGCGTCGGCGTGCCGGGCCTGATCCAGCAGGTGTTCGAGGGCGCTCCGCGCGATGCGCGCATCGTCGTGGTCGGCGTCTGCATGGAGACCGACCGCTCCGAGCCGATGCTCGGCATCATGAAGGAGCTCAACGTGCAATATGTGCTCGGCTACACGCCGGATGAATTTGCCCGTTCGCTGCGCCTGATCGCGGACGGCGAGGTCGATGCGGCTTCGCTGGTGACCGCCAGGGTCGGCATCGACGGCGTGGCGCAGGCATTTTCCGATCTCGCCAATCCCGAGGCGCACACCAAGATCATCGTCGAGCCGTGGCGGTGACTTTATTCCGCGGCCCATCCTTCGAGACGCATCGCTGTGCGATGCCCCTCAGGATGAGGGCTGTGTGCGCGGCGCGAAGCCAGACCCTCATGGTGAGGAGTCGCGCTTTTGCGCGGCGTCTCCGGACGATGCTTTGCATCGCTCGGAGAACCATGAGGCCCCATCTCGGGTCCGATGCGAACGCAAGCCGGCGCATCATTTGCTTTTGTCATCGCGGAACCTATAGTTCGCCTCTGATCACGCGAAGACCAAACAACTCATGCGCGTTTCCATCATCACCGGGGGCGGCTCCGGCATCGGCGCTGCGGTGGCGCGGCGCCTCGCCGGTCAGGATCAGTGTCTGATGCTGCACGGGCACGGCGCCGATGCGGCAGGCGAGGAGCGGCTG